>Ga0255771_1002875_pt1 | contig 16744 bp, 11 predicted proteins | sample 011ome_19_FD_179969 | JGI IMG/M metagenome (GOLD analysis project Ga0255771, IMG submission 179969) | Coastal salt marsh microbial communities from the Groves Creek Marsh, Skidaway Island, Georgia - 011510BT metaG (version 2) | ecosystem: Environmental > Aquatic > Marine > Intertidal zone > Salt...
AGGGACGGGATTGAGTTCCCACGAGCTCAATCAGCCAGGTACTTATCAAGACGTGACCGATACCACGATCACAGCGATGTTTGAGGTGCTACCTGAAGGTTTGCCTGAAGGTTTAGCAGGGATCGAGGAATTGTATGTATTGGCCTGGACCACAACGCCTTGGACGCTTCCGAGCAATACGGCACTGACTGTTGGGCCTAAAATCCGTTATGCGGTGGTGCATACCTTCAACCAATACACGTTTGCTCCCATGGCGGTGATTTTGGCGGAGCCACTCATCGCCAAGCAGTTTACCGGCAAATACGCTCAGGTGGAACAACGTGAGGCGCTTGCAGCGTACACTGCCAACGCCCCAAAGATCCCTTATTGGGTGGGAGACACATTCATGGGCTCAGAGCTGGTGGGTATCCGCTATGCTCAGCTAATCCCAGGGGTGTTGCCGTTTGACCATCCAGAAAACGCATTTCGCGTGATTTCAGGTGACTTTGTCACCACAGAGGACGGAACAGGCATTGTGCATACCGCCCCTACTTTTGGAGCGGATGACGCCTTGGTGTCCAAACAAGCAGTCCCAGAAATTCCTCCTATGTTGGTCCAGGACGAGCATGGACAGTTGGTGCCTTTGGTAGACCTTCAAGGGCGTTTTCGTCCGGAGGTGGGCTTAGGCCTTGCGGGCAAATACGTCAAAAACGCCTATTACCCGGAGGGTGAGGCTCCTGAACAGTCCGTGGACGTGGAAATAGCCATTGCCTTAAAAACCCAAAACAGGGCTTTTAAAGTGGAAAAATATGTCCACTCATACCCCAATTGTTGGCGCACCGACAAACCCATTTTATATTATCCCTTAGATTCTTGGTTTATCAAGGCGACTCAGGTCCGAGAGCGTATGCACGAGCTCAACCAAACCATCAACTGGAAACCCAAGGCAACTGGCGAGGGGCGATTTGGCCATTGGCTAGCCAACGCCAACGACTGGAACCTTTCCAGATCGAGATACTGGGGCATCCCTTTACCGATTTGGCGCACTGCTGACGGAGCCCATGAGCGCATCATCGGCTCTGTGGCTGAACTGATCGAAGCCATGAATCAGTCGGTGGAGCTGGGGTTGATGGAAAAAAATATCTACGGAGATTTTGTCCCCGGGGATTATTCCGAGGATAACTACGCTAAACTAGATCTTCACAAAAACTTTGTGGACCAAATAATCTTGGCGGCCCCCGATGGACGCCCGATGTACCGCGAGGCTGACTTGATCGATGTTTGGTTTGATTCAGGCTCCATGCCTTACGCTCAGTGGCACTATCCTTTTGAAAACAAAGAGCTCATCGATAACAACGATCAATTCCCAGCGGATTTTATCGCTGAAGGCGTTGACCAAACTAGGGGTTGGTTTTACACGTTGCACGCTATTGCCACCATGGTTTTCGACAGTGTAGCCTACAAAAACGTGGTGTCGAATGGGATGGTGCTGGATAAAGACGGAAAGAAAATGTCCAAGCGTTTGGGCAATGCGATCGATCCATTTGAGATCATCAACGAACACGGACCAGACGCGACACGATGGTATATGATTGCAAACGCTAACCCATGGGACAACCTCAAGTTCGATCCTGAAGGAGTAGCAGAAGTGAAGCGCAAGTTCTTTGGCACATTGTACAACACCTACTCATTTTTGGCCTTGTATGCCAATGTAGATCAATGGACCAACCAAGAGGATCAGATCCCGGTGGCAGAACGTCCAGAAATTGACCGATGGATCCTTTCCGAATTGCATTCTTTGGTGCAAACCGTAGATCAAGCCTATGGCGAATACGAACCCACACGCGCTGCGCGCGCGATCAGCGATTTTGTTCAAGAACACTTGAGCAACTGGTATGTGCGTTTGTGCCGCAGAAGATTCTGGAAGTCTGCCTATGGCCAAGATAAAATCGCGGCTTACCAAACCCTCTACCAGTGTTTGGAGACGGTATCTTTGCTTTCTGCCCCTATTGCGCCGTTTTATATGGATCAATTGTACCGTGATTTGAACTCGATTGCCCGCAGTGAGGCCCCCTCCAGTGTGCATCTAGCGTTATTTCCCGTCGCGGATGCTGCCTTGATCGATCAAGCGTTGGAGCAGAAAATGGAACTCGCACAAAAGCTGTGTTCGCTGACGCTGTCGATCCGACAAAAGGAAAAAATCAAGGTGCGTCAACCCCTACAGCGCTTGATGGTACCTGTTCAAAACGAGTTAGATCGCAGCAGAATAGAAGCTATTGCTGATTTGGTAAAGGCGGAAGTCAACGTCAAAGAATTGGTTATGGTTACCGATGAGGATGGTATTTTGGTCAAGCAGATCAAAGCTAACTTTAAAACACTCGGGCCTAAATTTGGTCAAGACATGAAAGCGATCGCTGCGGCGATCGCCTCTATGGACGCAGCAGGCATCAGCCACATCGAAAAACACGGCACCTTTGATTTGGATTTAGGACACAAGACCATCACTATTTCAGAAGAAGATGTATTGATTGCAGCCCAAGATATTGAAGGTTGGTTGGTCGCCTCTGAAGGCGGACAAACCGTGGCCCTGGATATCACGTTAAATCAGGAATTGGTCGCCGAGGGGATCACTCGAGAAATGGTAAATCGCATACAGAACTTGCGCAAAGACAGCGGATTAGCGGTTACAGATAACATAGTCGTGCGGATTTTGAAGGACGGTATTGTGGAAATGGCAATTAATGCTAACTTAGCCTATCTCATGAATGAGACCCTAGCCAAAGAGGTGATTTTTGAAGACCAAATGGCTGACGGAACACTCATTGCATTTGACGACGTACAGACCCAAATTTCGATACAATTAAGCCGATAGCTATGGAAGACAACAACACCGTTCGATATTCAGACAAAGACTTAGCCGAGTTCAAAGCGTTGATTCAGGAAAAAATTGTTGTGGCTCAAGAGCATTTACAGCTGTTGAGGTCTGCCTATATGAATGACCTAAACAATGGGACTGATGACACCTCTCCCACGTTTAAGGCATTTGAAGAAGGGTCTGAAACCATGAGTAAAGAGGCCAACACCCAACTCGCCATCCGCCAGGAGAAGTTTATTCGCGATTTGAAAAACGCCTTGTTGCGCATTGAAAATAAAACCTATGGCGTGTGCCGTGTCACCGGAAAATTGATTTCCAAAGAGCGCCTCAAGTTAGTTCCTCACGCCACGTTGAGCATTGAGGCCAAAAATATGCAGAAGTAATTTTTATCTGTTTGAACCCTGCTTCAGCATTAATCAGTGACATCTATGATCTAAGGGCGCGCCGCAGGCGCGCCCTTTTTGTTTTTGCATTGATTCTGTTGTTGATTTTCGAGACAAACGCTCAAGTTCGGGTCGAAAAAAAGATCGAAAATCCCTCACTCACCCGGGTGCAGATCGATGCAGCAGCCCTGTATTTATTGGACATAGAAACGGCGCCAGGCAGCCAAATGTCCCTGGAGGGAAGATTTGATGGCGAATACAGCACGAATCAATGGGTGCAGGTTCAAGAGGTAGCCCCCCACGTCTTGCTGGTCCGTCCAAGCTTTCAACCATTTTTCTCACTACCCAACGATAAATTGAGCGCCCACAAGGTTGTTTCGGCTTCGATGCATCTGGTATTCCCTGAAGGCATGGATGTGGAAATTTTAGGGACTGATGGCAAAGTTCAAGCGCGTGGAACCTACAAGAACCTGGTTATTGTGACCGGTTCCGGTGCGGTAGACCTCGTCCAAACCAAGGGGCTCATCGAGGTGAACACCACTTCCGGTCCCGTCCGTGTAACGCACGGGGACCTGAGGCTAACCGCTGCATCCGTCTATGGAAAAGTGTTGGGCCCACCCTTTCCTCTGGGTTCTGGAACTTCCCAGGCTAAGCTACATAGCCAAACGGGTGACATCACCAGGGTGTGGAAGCCCGAATAATATGTATTTTTGCCTAGCCTATGAATACTAGAACTGTACCCCTACTTATTTTTTTGGTCCTGTTTTTGGACCAAGCCGTAAAGTTTTATATCAAAACTAATTTTGTACTTGGAGAGTCTATCGATGTATTCTCTTGGTTTCATATCGTTTTCATCGAGAATGAAGGAGCCGCTTGGGGGGCCAAACTCAGCGATTGGTTGCCTATTTCTGACCGATCTGGCAAGCTAGCCCTTACCTTATTTCGCATCGTCGCCATTGGAGGGATCAGTTATTGGACCTATAGTTCACTCAAAAAAAGAGCTAATGCCTGGCTGCTCACCGCTCAGAGCTTGATTCTCGCTGGAGCCCTTGGAAACATCATCGATTCCGTGTTTTACGGACTGTTATTTACCGATTCCTGGGGGCAAATCGCTCAGTTTTTACCTCCAGTGGGCTACGAGGGATTCTTCCACGGCAAAGTAGTCGATATGATTTACTTTCCATTGATTGATACTACATGGCCCGAGTGGGTTCCCATCAAAGGCGGGTCCCCCTTTCGATTCTTTGACGCGGTGTTCAATATAGCCGATGTGTCTATCAGTACCGGGGTAGGGATTCTGTTGGTTTTTGGATCAAAAGCCTTCCCCAAGCAGGCAGAAAACAACCCGGAATCGGCCCAACAACAGCCTAGTTAAATCGGTATATTTTATTGGGGGTCAAGCAGTAGTCCAAGGGAATGTCTGTTGGAAAAACCTCGTCAAAGTCAGATTCCGCTTCAAAAAATGAAAGCCCGATTTTGATGACTTCAGGGGCGCATTGGCCTAAAAAACGATCATACATCCCTTTTCCATACCCCACCCGGTGGCCGCTTTGATCAAAAGCCAACAAGGGCACAAAAACCACTTCGAGTTGTGTGGGTTGGACCTCAATCCCAGAAACAGGCTCAGGAATACCCCAGTCGTTGATCGCCAACAGGGTGCTGTCCTGAAGCAAGTAATGTTTTAATGTTCCCTCCACTACTTTGGGAAGCACCACGGATTTGTCCCGGCCCATCAAAAGCGGCATCAATGCCGTGGTGTCCACCTCGTTTTTGGCTTCAATAGGCATAAATAAATGGAAGTATTCGGCGTCCCAAACAGGTAACTCCAGAGCTTTTGTGGCTATGGCCAAACTCATCTGCTCCACGTCCTCTTGCGCCAGTGATTTCCTGAGGTGTAGGTACTTTGATCGAAGTTCTTTTTTTGTCGCCATAATTACGGGTGCACGGGTCAATAAAATTACCTTTTTTGTCGTTTAGCTCGGTCCCATGCCTTCAAATTAGGTAATTTTATGCCCATGACACCCCCATTGATCGCCATACAGGTTCAATCCCTTCCCGAGTCTCCTGGGGTGTATCAGTACTATGACGAAAAGGATACTATTCTGTATATCGGCAAGGCGATCAATTTAAAAAAAAGAGTCTCTTCCTACTTTAACAAGAATCAAGACAACGCCAAGACCCGCGTATTGGTCTCCAAAATACGCCGCATTGCCCATATTGTTGTTCCTACGGAAACCGACGCACTGCTGCTGGAGAACAATTTGATAAAAAAGTACCGGCCTCGTTACAATGTGTTGCTCAAAGACGATAAGACATTTCCTTGGATTTGCCTCAAAAAAGAAGCGTACCCCAGGGTGATGACTACCCGCAAAGTGATTCGCGACGGCTCTCAGTACTTTGGCCCCTATACCAACACCAAGATGATGTATGTGTTGCTGGACCTGATCAAGTCACTGTATCCCTTGAGGTCGTGTACCCTTGATTTGTCCGCGGATAAAGTGGCCATGGGCAAATATTCCCCCTGTCTCGAATACCACATAGGAAATTGTAAAGCGCCCTGTGTAGGCCGACAAACGCCTGAGGATTACGCCCAAGATATTCAGGCGGTGACCGCCTTGTTAAAGGGGCACCTCAAAGAAGCGGTGGGTCATATGAAGTCAAAGATGAAGCTGGCTGCGGAAGCATTGGCCTTCGAGGAGGCTCAAAAATACAAAGAGCGCCTGGATTTGTTGTCTGGATACCAATCCAGGGCGACGGTGGTCAGTCCAAACATTACCCATGTCGATGTCTACAGTATTTTTTCTGACCAAACCCATGGGTACGTGAACTATATGGAAATCGCTCACGGCGCTATCATTCGAACCCACACCCTGGAGCTCAAGAAAAGAATGGAGGAATCGGATGAAATACTGCTTGAAATGGCCATCGTGGCCATCAGAGAGCGGTTTCAATCAGCGGCTAAAACGCTGGTGCTTCCGTTCAAGGTGTTGGTGCCTGCTGGGTTACGGGTTGAGGTGCCTCAATTAGGAGACAAGAAAAAATTATTGGACTTATCGCTGCGCAACGCCAAACACTACCGACAAGATCAACTGGCCCAACTTAAGGTCATCGATCCACAAAGTCACAGTGATCGCATCTTGGCCCAGTTACAGAAGGATCTTAGATTGCCCCACCTGCCTGTTCACATCGAATGCTTTGACAATTCAAACATACAAGGAACCAACCCGGTGGCAGCTTGCGTGGTCTTCCAGCACGCGAAACCGGCCAAGTCTCAATACCGCCATTTTCATATCAAAACAGTGGAAGGTCCCGACGATTTTGCCTCTATGCGCGAGGTAGTCACCAGAAGGTATCGCCGGATGATGGATGAAGGAACCTCCCTGCCTCAATTGGTTTTGATTGATGGGGGCAAGGGCCAGCTCAGTGCAGCGTTAGACGCGTTTGACTCCTTGGGTATTCGCGGCAAGATAGCGATCATCGGAATAGCCAAACGCTTGGAGGAGATCTATTTCCCAGGGGATTCAGTACCGATTTACCTGGATAAAAGATCTACTTCCCTCAAGCTTATCCAACAGCTGCGCAATGAAGCTCACCGTTTTGGAATTACGTTCCACCGACAATTGAGGTCGAATGCCGCATTGGGGAATCGACTGGAAACCCTGTCTGGAATTGGCGCTAAAACGGCTGAAAAACTGCTGACCGAATTTAAGTCGGTCAAACGCGTAGAGGAGGCGTCCCTTCAAGCCCTCGCGGATTGTGTAGGTATGGCCAAGGCTCAATTGATCTACGAACAACTCAAAACGCCCGCTGATGCATAAATCTGCTCTGCGCGATACAACGGTATTCATCGCCGCCCTTGTAGTTTGGATAAGCTGTGCCTTTCAGGTCATCAGCGCACAAACCCCAAACGCCCATCGGGATTTAATGGTTCAGTTGGATTCCTTTAAAGCAGCGGGGCGCCAACCAAAAATAGGCCTGGTGCTCAGCGGAGGTGGCGCCAAAGGATATGCCCATATCGGCGTATTAAAAGTTTTGGATCAATACGGTATTCAAGTAGATTACATAGCTGGAACGAGTATGGGCGCCATGGTAGGCAGTCTCTATGCTTCGGGATACTCCGGTCTTCAGATCGATTCTATTTTAAATGCCATGGACATTAACGAGGTGGTATACGATGAACTACCCAGGTCAGCTCGATCGTTTTACGACAAAGAGGATGAGGCCCGTTATGCGGTTACGTTGCCTTTTGACCGTTGGAAGCTCAGTTTTCCTCAGGCGATTTCCGGCGGACAAAAAATGTACAACGCGTTGTCCAGACTCCTTTTGCACGTGAGTCAAACCACCTCATTTGCCGAGCTACCCACGCCCTTTTTATGTATGGCGACCGAACTCTCCTCGGGCCAAGTCGCTGAGTTGACTCAAGGATATCTCCCCGATGCGGTGATGGCCAGTGGGGCATTGCCTTCTTTGTTTTCCCCAGTGCGTATCGACGACAAGACCTATGTAGATGGGGGTGTGTACGACAATTACCCAGTTGAATCACTTAGGGCCAAAGGAGTGGATTTGGTGATAGGGGTGGATGTGCAAGACACCCTAAGAACAGCCGATGACCTGACCTCGGCTACAGCGATACTCAACCAAATCAACAACTACCGTTCCGTGCGTGCGATGAAGGTTAAATCGGGCTTGACCGATATTTATATCAAACCTGAACTCGAAGACATAGGAGTCGTCGATTTTTCCAAAATGCCCTATGCCATTGCTCAAGGTAGTCTGGCCGCGGCGAAGTACCCTGAAATTTGGACTCGCTTGTCCGAGACCAACCCCAAAAAGATCAACCCTTCAAGGAACGCTACAGCAGTTCCAGAACTCAAGCTAGCTTCTATCGATGTGGAAGGGTTAAAAAACTACTCATTGCCTTAATGTGCTGGGTAAATTAAATCTACCCATCGGGGTTTCCATGAATTTTGAATCTCTTGAGGCGGCGTTGGATCGACTTTCAGCCACAGGAAATTTCGCGACTTTGCGCTACCGGATAAAAGGGGCACATCAATCGGCTTCATTGATCTTGCTGTTGACGGAAAATCCCGTAAAACAAACCATTAGTTTTTCACCTCATTACGATGCGTTAATGCGCAACGGTTTGTTGGTCAACCTGACACAAAAAGGAGTGTTGGCACAGGACGATGTGTTGGCGTTTGATTTAATCATTGGAGAACGCTTGCGCTATAAGGCGGACTACTACATCGACAGAGGAGCTCAGATGACCTATGGACTAAGTCAGCATTACTATCACGTACAGCAAAGTGTGTCGGGTAATCTTCTAGAACATCGCTATCAAAGGCCAGGACTGTCGGCGTTGGGCTCTTTGGGGGTAGAGTTTAAAACCTTAGTGACGGAGGGCTATGCGCAATGGACACTCAGAGACAAACACTTACTCAGGCTGGGATTGTCCCATCATTGGGTCGCTGCAAACACTAAAACCAATTTGGCTGATTTGGCCATGAACACCAAAGAATTTGCCGATACTACTTTTGAGGATGGGCACCATTTTTCTGGATTTGGTTTGTGGATGTTAGACGACTTGGACGACGCTTTTTTCCCGACTCGAGGCACTTCGGTTCACGCTAGACATCAATGGTATTTTAAACCTTCAACAGTTAATGCGTCATCAACTCCTTACGGACGGTCCGAACTGAATATTGTCCAAGCGGTACCTTTGACTAGATATGCGGCCCTTAATGTGCGCCTTGGTGCGGGTAATCGCTGGGGACAAAATCAGGCCCCTACATTTGATTTTTTGTTGGGTGGCATGGGAGCTACATCAATCAATCCCATAGTGCCTGTACCTGGTTTGGATTTTTTATCCTTTAGTTCCCCTAACTACGCTTTGTTAGGCCTGCAGGGTCAGTACGAAACCTCTCCGGGAATGTTTTTATTGGCTGGGTATCATTGGGTCCAACTAAAAGCGCATTCTACTTGGAATCAAACTGAGTTACCCGGTAACCAAACGCTCAATCGTTGGTTCATCGGGGCGGGAAGGCAGACAGTTGTAGGCCCCATTCAGCTTCATTTTGGCGGCCCTATGGGCCTTCAAGATTTGTCTTTGTTCTTCTCTGTTGGCTTCCCTTTTTAAGCACTTCCATAATGATGTGTTAAATCCATCGTTAAAAGTTGTTAAATATTTTACGGAGGAAAATTGCGGTTGTAGCTTTGTTTTATGAGGGGTGGTTCCCTCAAAACTTTAAGTATTGGTTTTTCATCATTTAAAGTTTGGTTGGTTATTTAAGGAAGGCCCGGTTTTACCGGGCTTTTTTTATACAAGCCCGTTGCTAACTACCTTATTTTTCTATTTTTGTCCTTAACTATTGCTACATGATCCGTTGGGCCGTTCTTATTTTGTTTTTGCTTCCTCTGGGTCTGAGTGCTCAGCAAAGCAGACAATCGTTTCAACACGGAGAGTGGCTTGAATTCAGGCTTCATTACGGAGTATTTAACGCCAGTTACGCCACCTTTAAGGTGAGTGAGGAACGGTTTTTAAACAAACCGGTTTACCACGTAGTGGCGCATGGGGAAACCACAGGGCTTGCTGCGTTATTCTTCAAGGTAGACGACACCTACGAGACTTATTTTACCAAAAAAGATCATGAGCCGCTTAAGTTTGTCCGCAAGGTCGACGAAGGAGGGTATACCATGGATCTAGATATTGTCTTCGATCACGTAAGGCGCAAGGCGGTATTAACGGACCACAAAAAAAACAAGCAACTGTCTTTTGATACCAAAAAAGGCATCCAAGATCTAGTAAGTGCATTCTATTATTTGCGCGACCATTACCAGACGAAAGATCTTTATGTCGGCAAGTTTTTGGAGCTAGATATGCTCTACGATGATGACGGGGTGACCCGATTTAAGTTGGAATATTTAGGGCGGGAGGTTTTGCGCACCAAATTTGGCAAAGTATCTTGCCTCAAGTTTAGGCCCTATGTGCAGTCCGATCGGGTATTTAAGGAACAAGAAGCACTGACGCTTTGGGTATCCGACGATGAAAACAGAATTCCTATTCGAATAAAAGCTGATTTGGTGGTAGGCTCTTTGAGGGCAGACTTAAATCAGTACGCTAAATTGAAACATCCATTTGAAGTAATACACGAATAAATGCGCTTAAAATCTATATTTCTTTTTGCCCTTTTGCTAGGGATGTTTATTTCTTGTGGAAGCAAAGAAGAAAAGCAACCCGAGATTCCAGAAAAGCCCAAAGACAGTATTTTTTATGGGTTTAACTTCAATCACTTTGAAGTAGTGCGCGATACCGTTCGCGATGGGGATAGTTTTGGAGCGATTATGGCACAACATCAAGTTGCTTACCCTGAAGTTCACGCGGCTACTCAAAAAGAGTACCGAGAAATTTTTGATGTTCGTCGTTTAAGACAGGGACAGCCCTATGTTATTCTGAAGTCTAAGGACAGTATTCAAAAGCCTCAAGTATTTATTTACGAGCGGGATAAAATCAATTTCTCAGTGATTGATTTTAGAAAGGAGCTCAAAGTCTACAGCGAGCAAAGAGAGATCACGACACATATGCGAGAAGCTTCTGGTGTGATCAATAGTTCCTTGTCGGAGACCATTTTAGATCAGGGGATGGATTACGATGTCACCCATAATCTGGCCTCTATCTACGCCTGGACGATTGACTTTTTTCAGCTTCAAGAAGGGGATCGTTTTAAGGTGATTTATGAAGAGCGCTTTATCAAGGACAGCACCTATGCAGGTATGGGCCCCATTAAGGCCGCTGTTTTCGAACACGCGGGTAAAACCTACTACGCTTTCCGGCATCAAGCAGACAAAGACCAGAATTATGCAGAATACTTTGATGAAAAAGGAAATAACCTGAGGAGGGCTTTTTTACAGGCGCCTGTAAACTTTTCCCGAATTTCGTCGAGATACAACCTGAAGCGAAAAATTGCTTTTTATGGCAATAAAGTACGGCCCCATTTAGGGACGGATTACGCGGCTGCAGTGGGTACGCCTATTTTGGCTACTGCCAACGGAAAGGTCATTGAATCATCGTTTACTTCAGCCAATGGCAATTATGTAAAAATCAGACACAACAGTACGTATACCACCCAGTATTTGCACATGAAAAAACAAAATGTGCGCAAAGGCCAATCCGTCAAACAAGGAGATGTCATCGGCTGGATCGGGATGACGGGGAATACCTCTGGCCCACACGTTTGCTACCGTTTTTGGAAAAATGGCCGTCAAGTAGATCCGCTCAGGGAAAAACTACCGATGTCCAATCCACTTCCCTCCGGGAAAAAAGAGACCTACCTTGCCCAGATTGACTCTATTAAGCTGGCATTAGATCAAATTCAATACTCCGAATAACCCTACGACATGAAGTTACCTAGAATCAACCCCACCACCACAGCCGCCTGGAAGGCATTGGAAGCACATTTTCAAACGCGTCAAGCGGATCGCATATCGGACTTATTTGCCCAAAACCCGAATCGCGTAGCTCAGTATACGGCTCAATGGAAAGAGTTCACTTTGGATTATTCCAAAAATAGGATAGACGACACTACTAAAAAGCTCTTGTTGGAGCTGGCGCAGCAATGCCACTTACAGGAGGCCATGCAAGGATATTTTGGAGGTTTCCCCATTAACGAGACGGAATCACGGGCAGTTATGCACACGGCGTTACGCGCGCCAGCCTCTGCTGACTCCCAGGTAGAAGGTAGTTCAGTAGCGGCTGAGGTAGAGGCGGTTAAAACCCAAATAAAGAATTTTTGCGACCAGATTATTTCAGGTCAGAAGAAAGGGTTCACCGGCAAGGCATTTACCGATGTGGTCAATATTGGTATAGGGGGCTCTGACCTCGGGCCAGTGATGGCTGTTGAGGCCCTAAAGTATTACCAAAACCACCTAAAAATTCATTTTGTCAGCAACGTAGATGGGGACCATGTCTATGAGACCTTAAAGGGGCTAAATCCTGAGACCACCTTGTTTGTGGTGGTTTCTAAAACCTTTACCACTCAGGAGACCTTAAGCAACGCGTTAACCATTAAAAAGTGGTTTTTAAGCCATGCTTCCCAAAAAGACATTGCGTTACATTTTGCTGCGGTATCGACCAATACAGCCAAAATTGCAGAGTTCGGCATTGCTCCAGAGCACGTATTTCCCATGTGGGATTGGGTAGGGGGTCGATTTTCATTGTGGAGTGCAGTGGGCTTAACCATTGCGCTATCTGTGGGATATGGCCATTTTGAAGCGTTTCTTCAAGGAGCCCATGAAATGGACAGGCACTTTGCCGAAACCTCTTTTGAGGAAAATATTCCAGTGATTATGGCTTTGATCAGTGTCTGGTACAACAATTTTTATGGGGCAGAATCTGAAGCGATTATCCCATATACCCAATACCTCAGCCGCTTTTCCGCCTACCTTCAGCAAGGCATCATGGAGAGCAACGGCAAATACATCGATCGCTCAGGAGCCCGTGTAAACTATCAAACAGGCACTTTGATTTGGGGCGAACCCGGCACCAACTCTCAGCACGCTTTCTTCCAATTGATGCACCAAGGCACCAAGCTGATTCCGACAGATTTCATCGGATTTAAAAAGCCACTTCACGGCGATATGGACCACCACGACAAGTTAATGTCTAACTTTTTTGCCCAGACGGAGGCTTTGTTTGTCGGTAAATCCAGGTCGGAGGTTGAGGCTGAATTTATCGCCAAAGGGGTGGATCTGGATAGCGTAGCACACATCGTCCCCTTCAAGGTTTTTGAGGGAAATAAACCCACCAATACATTGTTGATCGATCAACTGACTCCAGCTACCTTGGGATCTTTAATTGCGGCCTACGAACACAAGATCTTTGTACAAGGGGTTATTTGGAATATTTTCAGCTACGATCAATGGGGAGTTGAACTTGGCAAGCAGCTTGCCAACAGCATTTTATCCGATATTGATGGAAGTACCAACCATCCCCATGACGCCAGTACCCAAGCACTGCTACAAGCCTATCAGCAGAAATAGTATTGTTTGATTCACAACAATAGTTAAGTAAAACTTAAATATTTAACATTTGGGTAATCTTCGCAATGGACTTTTTGCGATCTTTGCACCGTTAAATTGAATAATTAACTTAATTTTTAAAGATGAAAAAACTTTATTCATTGATGGTAGCCCTTATGGTGTCTGCTATTGCGTTGGCACAAACCACTGGTAAGGTGGTAGATGCGGACACGAACGAGCCGCTTCCAGGAGCGACCGTATTGGTCAAGGGAACCAAGACTGGGGTAGTAACCGGTTTTGACGGGACCTTTTCTATTGCTGCTGCTTCGGGAGATGTACTCGCCGTATCCTATTTGGGATATGAGTCTTTAGAAGTTGCCGCAGGCAACAATGTAACAGTTAAGTTACAATCTTCATTTACTGCGTTAAAAGAGGTGGCGTTGATCGCTAACGTAGCAGTAGACCGCAGAACTCCTGTGGCTTACTCGACGCTTCAACCAAAAGACATCGCAGAAAACTACGGAAGCAAAGAGCTTCCTGAGGTTTTGAACGCTACACCAGCGGTTTACGCGACTAAGTCCGGGGGTGGTTTTGGAGACTCGCGCATCAACATTCGCGGATTTGCCCAAAACAACGTAGCGGTGATGATCAACGGTATTCCGGTTAACGACATGGAAAGTGGATGGGTGTACTGGTCTAACTGGGCTGGTTTAGGAGATGCCGTATCCAGCATTCAGGTTCAAAGAGGTCTTGGGGCTTCTAAGATGGCGATCAACTCTGTTGGGGGAACCATCAACATGATCACCAAATCAACCGAAGCTAAAAGATCTACTTTTGCTCAGTTTGACGTGACTTCTTTCGGTCGTATCAAAGCGCTATGGGGCTTTAACTCTGGACGTACTGAAAACAATGAAGCATTCTCTGTAGTGCTTTCCAGAACCCAAGGAGATGGTTATGTACAAGGTACTTTCGTAGATGCCTATTCATATTTCTTCTCGTACTCTAAAGAGTTTAATGACCAACACAGAGTGGTATTCACCGGAATCGGAGCACCACAAGAGCACGGTCAACGCACTACCATGATGACTAGAGCCGAGTACGATAAATTCGGCACTAAATACAACAAGGATTTAGGGTATTTAAATGGTGAGGAATACAACACCCGCATCAACTACTACCACAAGCCTCAGTTTGCATTAAACCATTACTGGACCATCGATGATGACACCTCTTTGAAAACATCTGCGTATTTTTCTTTTGGACACGGTGGTGGATCAGGTGGTTTGGGAGCGTATGCTAAATACGACCAAAACGGTCACTTGAACTACGACGACATCTATAACATGAACAGAGCGCTAGGCAAATCCTCTTCCATTTTGAGAAACTCTGTAAACAACCACACATGGGTAGGTGTATTGTCCACTTTAGATAAGAAATTATCGGATAACTACGACCTAACTTTGGGTGTAGATGCTCGTTCATACTTGGGTGAGCACTTCCGCGAGGTACGCGACTTGATCGGCGGTAACTATTGGTTAGATAGTTATAAGTATTCTGTTGATGGCGCATTTGGCAGAACGGGTAAAACTACTGTTGATGCCAATGCTACTTCGTACTGGAATGTATTTGCTGTTACTCCTTACGATAACCGCATCGCATACGATAACGACGGATTGGTGAAATACCTAGGAGGTTTTGGTCAGTTGGAGTACACCAATGACGCCCAAAATTTTAACTGGTTTGTCGCTGGTTCTTATTCAGTTACCGACAACACCCGTATTGACCGTTGGAACTACCAACCGATCCACAACAGACAAACCTCTGAAACCGTATCGATTGATGGATACAACGCTAAATTAGGCTTCAACTACAACATTTCTGACAAAGCCAATATCTTTGGTAACGCAGGTAAATATTCTAGAGCGCCTTTCTTCAGCTTCTTGTTCCAAAACTACGCCAACGACCTTTCTGATAACATCGTGAACGAAGAAGTAGATGCTTTGGAGTTGGGTTATGGATATAAAACCAAAAACTTTGCGGCTAAAATCAACGCGTACTCTACTCAGTGGACCAACAAGACTTTATTGTCTGGTAACATTGTCGTTCCTGGAGGGGTAACTCGTGCTTTGCTTCAAGGTATTGGTGCTGACCACAAAGGGGTGGAGATTGAATTCAACGCTGGTTTGACGGAAGACCTTTCGCTAGGAGGTATTGCTTCTTTTGGAGACTGGAAATGGACCGGAGATGTCGCTTACGAGTTGCGCTCTGATGTCGATCAGTCAATCACCAAAGGATTTGCCTACACTGACGGTTTGAAAGTGGGTGATTCTCCACAAACTCAAATCGGGGGTAAAATGAGATGGCAAGCCACTGAGGCATTGGATTTCGGCGCTACTTATGTGTTTAACGACAATTTGTACGCTTCTTATGATCCATCTGCCTACAACACTCCTGAGAAAAAAGTTCAGCCTTATGAATTAGATCCCTACGGAATGCTCGATTTACGCGCCGGTTTGAAAGTGGGTAAAGGATACTTCCAGTTACAAATCAACAACGCTTTGGATTACGACGGATTTGTTGAAGGTGTAAACAACGCTGACGGAACAGATATCCGTTACGGTTTCCCAGCTTGGGGAAGAAACAGCAACCTATCGTACAAGATTACTTTTTAAGCAATCTGCTGATAAAAAAGCCCCGCCATCGGCGGGGCTTTTCTTTTTATGGCTATTTTTAAAAAAAAATTGATTTATGGAATTATTGATTTCCCTGCACTCCTTGCTCGCTTATGTAGTATTGCTCGTTTTGGTATTGGCTGTGGCCAATGCGTTAAAAGGCTGGCTGACCAAAGCTGAGTTTTTTAGCTTGGGTCGCGACTTTAGATTGTCTCTATTTGCCCTGATTTTGTCGCACATGCAACTGTTGATCGGTTTGGTGGTTTATTTTGTCTCCGCCAGCGGCCTCAACGCCATCCAGACTTTAGGGATGGGCGGTTTAACACCAGCAGCGCGCTTGCTCGCTTTAGAGCACCCCACCATCAACATCCTCGCCTTGGTGCTGATCACCATCGGTTGGTCCAAACACAAAAAGAAAATGGAGGCGACAGATAAGTTTAAAACCATCGCTGTGTTTTATGGCTTAGGACTTGTATTGATACTGAGCCGCATCCCATGGGGACAGTGGTTATAAACTGATCGCTTAAGGCGATGGATTGGGGTGTTGTATGTGAATCGCTTCAATCCCGAGCAGAACATCTTCAGAAAGCGCCACTTGGGCGCTTTCTACATTTTCGCGCAATTGTTCCATAGAAGTAGCCCCGATGATGGTGCTTTGCACAAATGGACGGGTGCGTACAAAGGCCAAGGACATCTGCGCCAAACTCAATCCGTGTTCTTGGGCGAGTCGTGCGTACGCTTCGGTGGCTTGTACCGCCTGCGGGTTGCTGTATCTGTTGTAGTTGGGAAATAAAGTGACGCGCGCTCCTTCAGGTTGCACC
>Ga0255771_1002879_pt1 | contig 16735 bp, 15 predicted proteins | sample 011ome_19_FD_179969 | JGI IMG/M metagenome (GOLD analysis project Ga0255771, IMG submission 179969) | Coastal salt marsh microbial communities from the Groves Creek Marsh, Skidaway Island, Georgia - 011510BT metaG (version 2) | ecosystem: Environmental > Aquatic > Marine > Intertidal zone > Salt...
TAAAAGCCATTTACAAGACGGTTTGGGAGATCTCAATGCGTGATATTTTGGACATGGCAGCAGATCGCGGCTTGTTCATCGATCAAAGCCAGAGCTTGAACCTCTTTATGGAGGCACCAAACATGGGTAAATTGACCTCTATGCACTTCTATGCATGGAAGAAAGGATTGAAGACAGGAATGTATTACCTGCGTTCTAAGCCTGCTACTTCTGCCATTAAGTTTACCGTTAAGAAAAATGCACAAACTAATGTAACGCCAGGCGTTAGCGAAGGCGCCACTACGGATAAGGTAGATAAAGCACCTTCTCTGGCACCTGCTAGCGAGGCTGATATCGAAGCAAGAGTCAAGGCACAGAAAGCAGCTATGGCAACTATGAACGATGCGCCTTCTGATGAAGAAAAAATTGCTTGTTCTATTGACAATCCGGACGAATGCATTGCATGCGGATCATAAAATTTTCAGAAAGTTTTTTTCAAACCCCGAGATTTCTCGGGGTTTTTTTGTGGCTTTAAGTTGTTCATTACGTGTGAGTTAAATTTTATTTGCGCTTTGAATTACCCATAAGATTTAGTAATTTCATAATGAACAAAACCTTTACGTTATGCCAACGAATACCACAGCAGGTAGAAGTGGCAATGCGCCAAAAATGACCAAGGGCCAGTTATATGGCCAAATCGCCTTGGTCATAGCGATCATCGCGGGCATTGTTACCTTCACCGTTATTGTCGTTTAAGAATCTCTTATTTGAGGTTAATTGTCTTTGACGTAGATTATCTTTGATCTACGAATGAAACGCCTATTTCAAATTTTTGGAGGTGGTCTAGGCTGGAGTCTAGGTGGACCTATTGGTGCTCTTTTAGGAGTGGCCTTCGGGAACATGATGCATGACCTTGTGCACGGAGAGGATGCGTATTCGGCTCAAAGTAGGCAAGGCAGCTCACCAAGTGACTTTCATATTTCCCTTTTGGTTCTGGCCGCACGTGTCATTAAAGCCGATGGGAAGGTGGAACAAAGCGAGCTTGATTTCGTGCGCCAGCAATTTGTAGGCATGTTTGGTAAGGAGAGAGCCAACGAAAGCTTTAAAGTCTTCAAATCCATTGTGGATCAGCCTATCCCTTTGACAAAGGTTTGTGCACAGATCAACAGTTTTACCACACACGCCACTCGACTACAACTCATTCATTTTCTTTTCAAATTAGGTCTCGCAGACGGGCATTTACACGATCAGGAATTGGCCGAAATCAAACGTATTGCTCGCAACCTTCGCATCAATCCCTATGACTTTGCATCCATTGAAGCGATGTTTCATAAAAACCAAGATGCAGATTGGGCGTTTAAGGTATTGGAAGTGCCGAGCAGTGCCAGTGAATCTGAGGTGAAAAAAGCTTACAGAAAAATGGCGATGAAGTTCCATCCTGACCGGTTGGCTGATGCTGGAGCTGAAGCTCAAGCGGCGGCGAAGGAAAGCTTCTTGAATGTGCAAAAAGCCTACGAGCACATTTGTAAACAGAAAGGTTGGAACTAATGGGAACCCTAGATACTATAAAGCGGCCAATTACAAAGGAGATGTCGACCTTCGACGATCGTTTCCGTGCCCACCTGAGTTCTAATGTTCCCTTAGTCGACCGTGTCATGCGCTACATGGTAAAAAGAAAAGGGAAGCAACTCCGACCCATTCTAGTTTTCCTGAGCGCTAAGATTCAAGGCAATGTTACCGATGCGACCTATGTAGGTGCCTCATTGGTAGAAATCATGCATACAGCTACGCTCGTGCATGATGATGTCGTGGATGATGCCGACCAGCGCCGAGGGTTCTTTTCAATCAATGCATTGTGGAAGAACAAAATTGCCGTGCTTATTGGAGACTACCTTCTATCCAAGGTGTTACTCTTGGCGGTAGAAACAAAGGAGTATACGTTGCTCGAGCACGTGAGCGGTGCGGTGAAAGCCATGTCTGAAGGTGAATTGTTGCAGATAGAGAAGGCAAGAAAACTGGATATTACGGAAGAAGTGTACTTCGAAATCATTCAGCAAAAGACGGCTTCATTGTTGGAGACCTGCTGTGTGGTTGGTGCTGCCAGTGCTGGAGCATCCGATGAGGAGGTTGAGAAATTCCGAATGCTCGGTAGACACCTAGGCCTAGCCTTCCAAATCAAAGATGATCTCTTTGATTTTGAACGAGTTAATCTGACAGGAAAGCCGGCGGGTATAGATATCAAGGAACAAAAAATGACACTGCCGTTGATCAAGGCTTTGCAAGAGGCAGAACCAAAACAGCGTCAACACATCATCAAGACCATCAAAAAACACCACGACAGACCTAAGAAGGTGCAAGAGGTGGTGGACTTTGTAAGACAATCGGGTGGTCTAGAATACGCTCGTGGTAAAATGCTTGAGCATATCGATCGAGCGAAAGAGATTCTCTCTAACTTTCCTCATACCGAAGAGCGTGATGCTTTGGCACTCGTTCTTGAGTATACCGCCCAAAGAAAGAAATAATCATGGAAGAGATTTTAGGAATACCCATGGAGACCATACAGAATAACATTTTGGTCTGGGTCAAGCATGTGGTCTTTGCGCTACTAATTTTTTCGATTGGAATGCGTGTGGTCAAATTGATGATGCGTGCGTTGAATAAAGCGCTTCAACTTCGTCAAGTAGATCCATCGTTGACCACCTTCTTACAATCATTGGTGAAAATTGGTCTTCAAGCCATGGTCATCATAGCAACTATCAATCAGCTTGGTGTGGCCACAACTTCTATTGTTGCTGTGCTTGCCTCAGCCGGATTGGCCATTGGTATGGCCTTGAGTGGAACCTTACAAAACTTTGCAGGGGGTGCGATGATTCTAATGTTCAAGCCATTCAAAGTTGGAGATTTTATTGAGGCCCAAGGCTATTCTGGTACGGTTCAAAGCATTCAAATCTTCGTAACTACCTTGACCACGCCGGATAACAAACAGGTCGTTATTCCAAACGGTGGTTTGAGTAACGGGAGCTTGATCAACTACAGTGCGCAGCCAACGCGTCGCCAAGAATGGACCTTTGGCATTGATTATGGATCTGATCTAGATGAGGCAAAGCAGATTATACGCGATCTATTAGAAAAAGATGAACGTGTACATGCTGAACCGGCTCCGTTAGTTGAGCTTGCGGCATTAGCAGATTCTAGTGTGAACATTATTGTGCGCGCTTGGGTGAATACTGAAAACTTCTGGCCAGTGTATTATGATATGAATACCGACGTCTACAAGATTTTTACCGAGCGTGGTATCAGTATACCTTTCCCACAATTAAATGTACATTTACAGAAATAAGTAACCTTTTAATCAGCTTGCTTGGCCACCCCAAAAGGGTGGCTTTTTTGTGCAGAGAATGTATCTTGCAATGCTATGGCTAGAATCCCACAAGAAACTATTGAACAAATCTTTTCGACTGCTCGCATAGAGGAGGTGATCGGGGAGTTTGTTCAATTGAAGAAATCTGGGAGTAACCTCAAGGGTTTAAGTCCGTTCAATAATGAGAAGACCCCGAGTTTTATGGTCAGCCCTGCCAAACAAATTTTCAAAGATTTCAGCTCGGGTAAGGGCGGTTCGGTGGTGACGTTCCTCATGGAATTGGAACAGATGACCTATCCTGAGGCGCTTCGCTGGTTGGCCAATAAATATAACATTGAGGTACCCGAAGAGCGCCCTCAAACGGCCGAGGAAATAGAAGCGGGCAATCACCGTGAAGCGGTATATCTCATTTCAGATGTCGCCAACAAATGGTTTCAAGAACAGTTGCACCAAACCGATGAAGGTCGCGCGGTGGGTTTGAGCTATTTTAGGGAGCGCGGGTTTACGGATGAGACTATAGCAAAGTTTCAGCTGGGCTATAGTCCAGAGAAATCGGACGCCTTTGCGCAATATGCCCTTGAATCTAAATACAATGAGAAGGCCTTAGAGGATAGTGGGATTTCCATGAGAGGCGACCGCGGTTGGTACGATAGATTCCGCGGACGTGTAATGTTCCCTATTCACAGTATTTCTGGGCGTGTCCTTGGGTTTGGGGGGCGCATTCTCAAGAATAATGTCAAGGCCGCGAAATACTTGAATTCTCCCGAGAACCCAATCTACCATAAGAGTAAGGTACTGTACGGATTGTATCAGGCCAAGCAAGAAATCGTCAAGAAAGACGAAGCATTCTTGGTAGAAGGGTACACAGATGTACTGAGCTTCCATCAAAACGGGGTGCACAATGTGGTATCTAGTTCTGGAACGTCTTTGACCGATGGGCAGATCATTATGCTCAAGCGCTATTCTTCGAACATTACATTATTGTACGACGGGGATGCAGCTGGGATACGCGCGAGTTTCCGTGGATTAGACATGATGCTGGAAGCCGGAATCAACGTTCGTGTGGTTCCTTTCCCAGATGGCGAGGATCCGGATAGTTTCGCCCAAAATCACAGCACCGAGGAATTGGAACAATTCTTAGCGGAACAGCGCAAGGATTTCATCTCGTATAAGACCAGTGTGTTGCTGGAGGAGGTGGGCAATGACCCGTTGAAGCGTGCAGAGATGATTCGCGATGTAGTGGGCAGTATTTCCAAAGTTCCGGATGCTATTGGACAGGAAGTGTTCATCAAGGAGGCTGCGAAGATTTTGGAGATTGATCCTCGTGCCCTTCATGAGGAATTGGCCCGATTACTTGATGCACAAAACCGTCAAGCAAGACGCAAACAAGCGGACAATCCTCCTATGGAGATTTTGCCGCCTATGGAAAAGGCAACTACTCCTTTTGGTCACCATCAGGAGGAAAAAGTCATTCACCTCATAGTTGCTCGCGGTGTAGAGGATATGCTGGAAGAAGATCTAGATCCTGAGGAAGTAGTGCCGATCAGCATCACGGAATGGGCAGTAGAAAATATTGAGAAGGACCATATTCCTTTTGAAACGCCTGTTTTCCAACGAATGTTTGATTTAGTCAAAGCTGAACTCGAGTCAGGTCATGTCCCCGATAGTGGGTGGTGGATCATGCAGGAGGATTATGAGGTGGTAGAAGTAGCTACGGCGGCTTTGACCGAACCTTATGCGTTGAGTGATTGGAAGCGAAAGGATATTCATTTGCCGGTTGAGCGTAATACGATTAAGGATTTGGTACAGGAAACCGTACTGCGATTTAAATCGATTTGGGTGGAGCGCAAGTTGAATGAGCTCAAGGCCCAATTCAATGCAGAGAACGTTGATGTCGACTACTATATGACTGCCTTTGACAAATGGAATAAAGTCCGCCAGCAGATCAATGAAGAATTGAATAGAATTGTTTAAATCCCTAATTCTTTGATGATTCTGAGGGCTTCGTATAATCGGTCCTCGAAAACGGGCTCCCTTAGAATGAGGTAAGGCCGGCCTAATTCCTTCAATAAATCCACAAACTTTTGGTGCAACTCCTCGCGACGATGACCGTCCACACGGTATTCCTCTTCGGTGTAGGTGTTGGTCGGTGCGCAGAGCAGGTAAAAGGAAGGCCCACCAGGTGCCAACCATTGAGAATCCTCTACGCCATACTTGTCGCTGCCCCAAACGGCTAGTGTCAGGCCGTCGGTATCGAAAATCTGTTGGCCCGTCTCGTAGTAGCCTGAGTTCTTTTGAGTAAGTAATTGACCCCGTGCTATGGCCTCGAAGTGCTCCTTGGGAAAGGAATGCATAGAAGGTTTAGGGTCCAATTCGTCCAAATACTCCCGCGCAAACTCCCCACAAACCTCGCGGGCGAGTGCCTCACCTACGGCCTTAGCCAAGGTGCTTTTGAAGGTGCTTTCGACCCCAGTAAAAATCAAATGCATCATCATAAATCCAATTTCATCATGACCATCTGCTGCCCTTCCCAACGCTTCAAATCTTCGGCGTTCATCCTTTGGCCCACGGCAAAATCCTCTATAGGTTGTTCGCTGTAGCGTTCAAAATCCAATTTTTCCAGCACACGCGCGCTGGCAGGATTTCCGGTCAAGGTCCGCCCAATTAATCGGGACAGTCCCATTTCTCGCGCCCAGTTCACGGTGGCCTCAGCACATTCCGTGGCTACACCCTGGCCCCAATGTTTTCGAAAGAATCGGTAACCAAGATCAATGCCCCAAGGATTCTTCTTCAGGCCACACCACCCGAGTGCCTCCCGGGAATACTTATCCTCCACCATCCAGCGGCCATAACCGTCGCGTTGGTAGTTTGGGTAGGTGGCAATCAGCCCTTGGACCGCTTCTATGGAATCGAACCCTGCATCTCCGGTAAAATGCACCACTTCTGGATCCTGATTGAGCTCATACAGCCAAGGAGCGTCGCTGAGGTTCCATTCACGAAGTGTGAATCGCTTCGTCTGGATCGGCGACATCGGCCTGCGGTGCGTGGCAAGGCAGATGTAGGTGCCCTCATGATAGCGGCCCTGAACCAAACACGCCTTCGCTACCTCACGGTCATGTCTAGGATATATCCACGCCATCCCGATCCATCCACTATCCTCCGAATTTCTTTCGAGTGCGGTGATGTGAAGGTGTTCTCTGAAATCTACGCCGCCCTCACCATAGAGCTTGAACAAACTTTCTTTAATGCCCCAGATGAGTTGTAGGGCCTGCTGCGTACCAAGGTCTTCCAAGAAACGCTGCTCGTCCACGCGGACAAATTTGGGGGCAATCTTCGTGAGCTGTGACCGCTCAACCTCTACGTCTACACCAACGGCTAAGGAAGGGGAGTAGGCTGCTACCGCTCCTGTCTTACAATGGGATAAAGAAATAGGCCCTTTGGGGTGCTCCGGCTTACTGCCCACAAAACGCATCTGCTGCAGGTCTTGGCCCAAAATATCTTGGAGCGCACTGCGACTGGCGGCCATTTCGTTGCGTTTAGCCTCGGAGTGAATGCGTTGCCACTTTTCTTGGTCTTCCGCGCACCATAAATCCGAGCATTGTCCATGGAAGGGAGTGGGGTGCCAACGGACTTGGACCTCCCCATTCAATGCCGAAAAGACTATTGTGGTGCTCATCTTTATTACAAACTTTTACGCTTCGCTCTTGTTATGTACCTTTGCCGGACTTAATTGACAAGAAACAATGAGCGAAGTAACGCAATACATTCCTTACAAAGTTAAAGATATGTCGTTGGCCGAATGGGGTCGACAAGAAATCAAATTAGCCGAGGCAGAGATGCCAGGTCTTATGGCGCTCCGTGAAGAGTACGGCGCGAGCAAGCCACTTGCAGGTGCGCGCATCGCGGGTTGTTTGCACATGACCATCCAAACGGCGGTTTTGATTGAGACCTTGGTTGAACTAGGCGCGGATGTGACCTGGTCTTCTTGTAACATCTTCTCTACTCAGGACCACGCAGCAGCGGCCATCGCAGCGGCGGGTATTCCAGTATATGCTTGGAAAGGCATGACTGAAGAGGAGTTCAACTGGTGTATCGAGCAGACGCTCTTCTTCGGTGAGGACCGTCAGCCATTGAACATGATTTTGGACGATGGTGGCGATTTGACCAACATGGTATTCGACGAGTACCCAGAACTAGTAGAAGGCATTAAAGGATTGTCTGAAGAAACGACTACTGGTGTGCACCGTTTGTACGAGCGTGAGATCAACGGCACCTTGGTGCTTCCAGCAATCAACGTAAACGACTCTGTAACGAAGTCGAAGTTCGATAACAAGTACGGTTGTCAAGAATCTGCAGTAGATGCGATCCGTCGTGCTACTGATGTGATGATTGCAGGTAAAGTTGCGGTTGTTGCCGGTTACGGTGATGTAGGTAAGGGTACTGCGGCATCATTGCGCGGTGCAGGTGCTCGTGTGATAGTGACTGAGATCGATCCTATTTGTGCATTGCAAGCAGCCATGGACGGCTTCGAAGTGAAGCGTATGGAGACGGCTATTCCACGTGCTCAGATTGTTGTTACGGCCACCGGAAATAAAGACATCATCACTGAAGAACACTTCAAGTTGATGAACGATAAGACCATCGTTTGTAACATCGGCCACTTCGACAACGAGATTGATATGGCATGGTTGAACGGTGCGTACGGCGATACTAAGGTGGTGATCAAGCCACAGGTAGACCTATATAATGTAGAAGGCAACGAGATCATCGTATTGGCAGAAGGCCGTTTGGTGAATCTAGGTTGTGCTACTGGTCACCCGTCGTTTGTAATGTCAAACAGCTTCACGAACCAAACGTTGGCTCAGATTGAGTTGTGGTTGCACAGCGACAAGTACGAGAACAAGGTGTACACGCTTCCTAAGCACTTGGATGAGAAAGTAGCTCGTCTGCACTTGGAGAAGATTGGTGTGGAGCTAGAGACGCTTCGTAAAGACCAAGCGGACTATATCGGTGTGACGGTGGAAGGGCCGTTCAAGCCAGAGCACTACCGCTACTAAAATTTTTAGATTTCCATTGCGAGCCGCGTCGAAGACGCGGCTCGCTCTTTTTACCCCCTATTTTTTGCCGTTGGCATAGTTTTTTAGACCTTTTAGGAGTAATACTATATCCATGAAAAAAGCCCTTGTTGTTTTAATTGCACTCTTCGGTAGCATGGCTGCGAATGGCCAAGCGAACCTGGTGATTAAAGAAGTGGACATGGGCTTGTTGGCGGGATACCATACATTGTTGACCGACCCTGCGAATTTTGTGCTGGGGGAGGAATACGAATTGGGCGCATATATGCACGAAACGACCAACGGTGCGCTGTTGGCGGTGACGACTTCCTATGTGCGCAACGGGGCCTTTGGCACGAATTACAATCTCCCGTTTTACGCCATTGGAAAATTTTCTACGGCGAAGTTGAAGATTGGTAAGTTGTGGGAGGGCAATTTCTTCGATGTGATGATTGCAACCGGCCTGGGGTATTTCTCTGGGGCCGATTACGCCGAAAAGCAAGGGATGATTGATTTGGTCTACTTGGACCCAGAAAACCCTGTATCCAACTTCACCATTCCTATTGAGTGCAACATTCAATGGTACGGCTTCGACGGCAGTATCAATGCCATTGCGCTCAAATACGAGCTCAACAGCTGGAACAACTACCTCGGGGTAGGCTTCACGTATTTACTCTAAACATGTCTAGGACCTTGCACAACGCTACCGCGGGCTTCATGCTGTTGTGGGTGCATTTGGTGTGCCAATTATTGATGTGGATGGACGAAGGGTATTACGATTTCCGGTGGATGAGTGATGGATGGAATTGGGTCATTTACTTCATTTACACGACACTTATTTTCTTCATCAGTGCTGGATTTAACTGGCTCGTCTTTGGGAAGGGCCAGCGCTCGCCTTGGAAAGTTGGCCTTTCGGTGTTTGTTGGGTTTGTGCTCATGGCAGGTGTAGTACTGCTACTCTACGTGAATAGTGATTGGACGATCTATCAAGACTAGCAAAGAAGGGTTGATACCTTGACCTTTCGTATTTTAGGAGAAACGCACAGCCTATGTTTTCTAAGATTTTACTTCGCCAATTGTACTTGCCTATGGCGGGAATCATGTTCGTATTCACATGGATGAGTATGAATCTGGTATTGCCTCGATTGGGAATCACCGTGAACACCGGTGCCGATTTTTATTCAAGCTTTCTTTTTATGTGGATCCCAGGGACAGCTCTGGCTTCTATGTTATTTCAATACTGGTATTGGGAATGGCCAAAGGTGATTAAGTTCCCCGCCGTTGCCATAGTCAGTACTACAGTGGCACTATGGCTGGCCTTAATGGCTGCCGGTCCTCTGCCAGGATAGGTGTATAAAAAAAGCCCGTAAACGCAGTGTTCACGGGCCCTCTTTAAAGTTTTTAGTGGCAATTAGCTACCGCAAGCTTCGCATTCTGGATTGTCGATGCTACATGCTTTTGGTTGTTCTGCTTGCTCGAGTTCTTGAACGAAGCTAGCGAAGGAATCGTCCATTTGGAAATCATTTGCGCTCATGGTATATAGTGTTTTGTTTTAGACTTATCTCTAAACTACCCAATCCAAAAATTGATTCAACAAAAACTTTTTGTGCGTTATTAACAAATTGGGTTTTTGATTTTGTGGGAGTTAGACCAATTGTTTTTGATAACTTCATGCCAACCATATTTGATTGCACATTTGTGAAATTCAAATCAGAACAATAGACCTAAATAAAATGAACTTACGTAGACCACTTCTTCTACTTCTTATTATATGCAATGCGACGACTTTCGCCCAAACGAAGGCAAGAAGTCAATACATCTCTGAATATTCTGAGATTGCCATTGATGAAATGAATCGATCTGGTATTCCAGCCTCCATTACACTTGCTCAGGGCATTTTAGAAAGTGGAAATGGCAAAAGTGAATTAGCGCGTAAATCAAACAATCATTTTGGTATTAAGTGCCACAGTTCTTGGAAAGGCGCGCGTGTTTATCATGACGATGATGAACAAGGAGAATGTTTCAGAAAGTATGAAGAAGTAAGGCATAGTTTTGAGGATCATACTGACTTTCTTGTTAGAGGGAGCAGATATAAATTTCTATTTGAATTAGAACCAGGTGATTATAAAGGGTGGGCCGAAGGTTTGAAAAAGGCGGGATATGCTACATCGCCTGATTATGCAGAGCGCTTGATCAAGATTATAGAAGATGAGATGCTGTACGTATTTGATGGAACAGCTGCTAGTTTGAGTATAAACACCAATGTTCAGAAAGGTCCTGTACTTAATAAAAAAGGACGTCCAATAAAAAATGCACGTCAGCGATTCATTATTCGAAGAATGATTGATGATGAAACACGTGTACCGTTTATTGTTCTTCAGGATGGAGAAAGGATAGAATATGTAGCAGATTCACTTAATTTACCAATTGTTGCCTTGTTAGAGTTTAACGATATGACATGGGAGACAGTGCTATCTGCCGGGGATCGTATTTACATAGATGTCAAAAAAGGAAGAGGTATTACAAAAACTACCACTGTGAAAGAATCTGAATCCCTCCGTGATATCAGCCAAAGGGAACAAATGAAACTATCGAAAATCTATAAGTTCAATGATTTCCATGTAGGCTACCAACCGATGGTCGGTGATGAGATCAGGCTACGCCCAGTGGGCATTATCGAGCGGCTCCAAGGCCAATAGCCGTGGCCAATTATTTCTTCGACAGCTTTTGAACGACTGAGCCAATAATAAAGAGTCCCGTGCACACGGTACCCATCAATAGCAGTTCCGGTGCGCCCATGAGGTGATTAATCTTAAAAACGGCACTCATGACCAGGCCCCCTGCGCCTAAAATCCCGGTAATTCGAATAAACTTTTTCATGAACCACAAGGTAGGGCTTGTGTGTTATATCTTCGCATTGTCTCAAAGGGGTGCCCAGAAAGTCTTTTGACCTACGGGCTGAGAACATACCCATAGAACCTGGGCAGGTAATGCTGCCAAGGAACGAAAGCAATATTTGTGTAACAACACGTTATTGCCCCTTGACGTGGTTTTAAAAGACCAATTTTCATGAAAAAATTCATGTACTCCGCAGCCGCTGTAGCACTATCGTTACTTGCCACTGCACAAGAATCGACCGATACCATTATGGTCGATATTATTCCATTGCCTCTAGTAGAATTGAGTGAGGTAAATGTCCTGGGCACTTGGGCGCAAAAGAACGACCCAATCGCACAGATCAACCTAACGGAAAAGGATGTTGAAGCGCTGAACACCGGTCGCGACCTTCCTTATGTGTTACAAGATGTTGCAGGCGTAGTTAGCTTCTCTGATGCTGGAAACGGTATTGGATACACCAACATGCGTGTTCGCGGCTCGGACATCACGCGCATTAACGTAACGGTAAACGGCATTCCAATGAATGATGCAGAGAGCCATGGCGTATTCTGGGTGAATACACCAGACCTCATGTCTTCCACAAACGCCATTCAATTGCAAAAAGGTGTCGGAACTTCCACCAACGGTTCTGGGGCCTTCGGGGCTACTTTGGGAATGAGTACCCTTGGGGCGGGCAATCAGAGTGCACGTCTCACCTTGGGGGCCGGCTCCTACGGTACCCAGCGTGCGACCTTCCAAGCGAGCACGGGCCGTACTAAAGATGGTTTTTGGATGAATACGCGCATCTCTTCCATCACTTCCGAAGGGTATGTGGAGCGTGCATCTTCAGATCTACAATCGTACTATGTAAGCGCTGGTTTTGCCGGTGGCGGTCATTTTGTCGAGGCCATACGCTTTGGCGGTGGCGAACGCACCTATCAGGCTTGGTATGGGATCGATTCTACCACCATGTTTGGCGGCGCTTGGGAGGCAGCACCACGTTCAAATTTCGCCGGTGCCATCTATGACGACATGTGGAATGTGGTCGGCACCTATGACGACCAAGTAGATAATTACGGCCAGGAGCATACACAGTTGCACTACCGTTTTTCCAACCTCTTTGGAGGAACTTTTGCGGCGGCTTTTCACCACACGGCAGGCGCCGGCTATTATGAAGAGTACAACCAAGGTTCAGTCTTGGGATTGAGCTTCATGGACTTCGGATTAATGCCGTATTACACGGCTTCAGGCGATACCGTTGCGTACGGAGATGTTGTTACACGTAAGTGGTTGGACAACGATTTCTATGGAGCCACGTCTTCGTGGACCTATGAAAACGGCGACCAGCGTGTACAGCTTGGCGGTGGCGTGCATCGTTATGAGGGTGCGCATTTTGGTCGTGTGATTTGGGCAAACAATCCAAACGTAAGTACCCTTGATGGGGATTACTATACGGGTGATGCCGTTAAAGACGATGCGAACATCTACGCGAAATACGCTGTGACTAAAAACAACCTTTTGGTCTACGCAGATGCACAATACCGTTATGTGAACCACAGTTCAACCGGTGGCTCAGCGACGGGACCGGCAAACTTCAACCGTACATTCATCTTCTTTAACCCTAAAGTAGGTATGACCTACAACCTTGGTGGAAATCAAGTGATCGGTGCGTATGCAGGTGTAGGTCACCGCGAGCCGAACCGTACGGATTTACAGTATGCTGCTGATGCTAATGCGTTGCAGGCAGAACGTATGTTGGATATGGAATTGAATTTCCGCAACTCGGGTGAGAAGTGGGCTTTTGATGTGAACGCCTATCGCCAACAGTACCAAAACCAATTGGTCTTGACAGGTGCGATCGATGCGCAGGGGTATCCAATCCGTGAAAATGTCGGTCAGAGCTTCCGTCAAGGAGTTGAGTTTACTGGTGCGTATGAGCTGACCTCGGCGCTTTCAGCAACGGCCAATGTGGCTTTAAGTCAGAACGAGAATGTGAACTGGGTGAGTGATCCTACCTCTTCAGTTGTGAATAATACGCCCATTGCTTTTTCACCTGGCGCAGTAGCTAGTGCTCGATTAACGTATGCTAAGAAAGGTTTTGAGGCAACGCTTTGGAACCAATACGTGGGCAAGCAATATATGTCGAACGAAGGCCTTGAGGCACACAGCCTACAGGCCTATCACATCATCAATGCACGTGCCTCGTACACTTGGAATTGCAGCGATATGCAGCGCTTGATTGGATTTGTGGAGTTCAGAAACTTGGGCAACACATCCTATGCAGCTAATGGATACATGTGGGGCGATTTTGCATACTACTACGCACAAGCGACTTTCAACATTATGACAGGTTTGACCTTCGAATTTTAGGCCGAAAAATTTTGGGCATTAAAAAACCCCCGCGGGCGCAGCCCGCGGGGGTTTTTGTTGATTTTTATTCTGCTTTCATCGTGCGAAGGATCTTCTGCAGCTCGCCTTTCACATAGGCGAGTTTTTCCAAGACTTCGACTTTGTCCACGGATTCCTTTTTGTTGCTACTCAGGTGCTTTCGCGCCCCGTCGAGCGTAAATCCGCGTTCGTTGACTAGGTGATTAATGGTAGCAATGAGCCGCACATCGTCTTGGCTGAACTTCCGCTTGCCCTTTCCGGTCTTCTTAGGGGCCAATTGCTTGAATTCCTTCTCCCAATAGCGCAGGTTGGACGTGTTGAGGTCAAACATGGCTGCGACCTCACCAATATCATAATAGAGTTTGTCCAATTGCGGGACCATAAATCCTGTTTAAGTACACCTAAAGATAACACACTCCCTTGGTGTGCCAAAACATTAATCGAAGCTCTGGTTCGAGTGGCTGCTAAATTCTAGCATCATCTCATATTCCTCCGGACTCAAGTCGTTGAAGTAATAATTGACGGGATTGATTTTACGACCATCTTTGATCACCTCGTAATGCAAGTGCGGAGCGGTAGAGCGACCTGAGGAACCAACGTAGCCAATGATATCACCGCGTTTCACCTTTTGGCCGCGTCGAACATCCACCTTGCTCATGTGGGCATACAAGGTTTGGTAACCATACCCATGATCGATGATGATGTGATTCCCATAGCCCGAACGAGATTTTTTATAGGTACTGACCTTTCCGTCGCCTGTGGCATAAATAGGCGTGCCTGTTGGCGCGGTAAAATCCATCCCCCAGTGCATTTTGCGTACTTTATAGATAGGGTGGATGCGGTATCCATAACCGGAAGCCATCCGTTTCAAATTCTTGTTCGCCACCGGTTGGATGGCCGGGATCGATGCGAGCATTTGCTCTTTGTCGCGCCATTTCCACAACGTCATCGAAGCTCTTGGTTTGCACATAAGCGCGCCCTGCAATTTGATCAAGCTTTTTCCGAGTGTCGATCAGCAGCTCCGAATTATTGAAGCCCTCCAAGTTTTTGTATCGGTTGGCACCCCCAAATCCGGCAGTACGCACTTCATTTGGAATAGGACCTGCTTCAAAGATGGTACGGTAGATCTCGTCGTCGCGTTTTTCGATGTCTCCGAGTACGTCGGCTAATTGGTCCAATTTTCCATTCATCAGGTCATATTGGATGACCATATTGTCCAATTCTCGCTTCATTCTACGCTCCTTTGGACTCTCAAACCAGAGGTCCGCGGCCATGTAAAACACGAATCCAAATGCCATTGAAACGAACGCGAAGAGGGCAAACTCTTTGAGGCGTACTTTCCAACCACGATCTATCTTCTTGTAAGACAGTGTTTTAGAATCGTATGTGTATTTTACTTTAGCCATACTTTGTGCGTTATTTTTGCTAAGACGCAATTCCTACGCGAATATTGTGCCACAAAGAAACAATTTTCAGTTAAAACCTTAATTATCCCGCATTGGGAATTATACACAGTATGCTGACTTCTAAAGAGATACGTCGCAAATTTTTAGAGTTCTTTGAGAGCAAGGGGCACGAGATCGTTCCATCGGCGCCGGTGGTGAATAAATCGGACCCTACACTCATGTTTATCAACGCGGGTATGAACCCGTTCAAGGACTTCTTCCTGGGCAATGCGGCCCCGAAAAATGCACGTATTGCCGATACGCAGAAATGTCTGCGCGTCAGTGGGAAACACAATGATTTGGATGAGGTAGGTCACGACACGTACCACCATACCTTGTTTGAAATGTTGGGGAACTGGTCCATCGGAGATTACTTCAAGGAGGATGCGGTGAATTGGGCCTGGGAATTGTTGACTGAGGTCTATGGCTTGGAAAAGGACAGATTGTACGTGACCGTCTTCGGCGGTGATGAAGGCGATGGATTGCCTCGCGATAACGAAGCGGCAGGTCTTTGGGCGCAGCACGTGGCCGCCGACAGAATTCTAGACGGTAGTAAGAAGGATAACTTCTGGGAAATGGGCGAAAGCGGTCCATGTGGTCCGTGTAGTGAGATTCATATTGACCTTCGTGGTGATGCGGATCGCGCAGCAGTGCCGGGAGCCTCACTGGTCAATGAAGATCATCCCCAAGTCGTCGAGATCTGGAACCTCGTGTTCATGCAGTTCAACAGAAAAGCAGACGGAACACTAGAAAACCTGCCTGCGCAGCACATCGATACCGGTATGGGCTTTGAGCGCTTGTGTATGGCATTGCAAGGCAAACAGTCGAACTACGATACAGACGTCTTTACTCCATTATTGAGTAAAATCTCGAGCATTTCAGGTGTTGCCTATGGCAAGTCTGAAGCCACTGATATTGCACAACGCGTGATCGCTGACCACATCCGTGCGGTCGCTTTCGCTATTGCCGATGGTCAGTTGCCTTCTAGTTCAGGTGCGGGATACGTAATCCGTCGAATTCTACGCAGAGCGATTCGTTACGGCTTTTCATACTTGGACTTGAAAACACCTTTCATGTTCCAATTAGTGGATACCCTAGAAGCTCAAATGGGCGAATTCTTCCCTGAAATCACCACACAGAAATCCTTAGTGATGAAGGTGATCGAGGAAGAAGAGCAAAGCTTCTTGCGCACGCTAGCGCAAGGGTTGGCTAAACTCGATGACTTCTTGGCGGAGGGCAATAAAACCCTAGACGGTAAACGTGCTTTTGAATTGTACGATACCTACGGGTTCCCCATCGATTTGACTGAGCTGATCATGCGTGAGAACGACAAGGTGGTCGACATGGCGGAATTCACCGCTGAGATGACTGCGCAAAAAGAGCGTTCGCGTGCCGCGACAAAACTCAGTACGGACGACTGGACGGTTCTCGAAGACGACGAAACGCAAGAGTTCGTCGGATATGATTATACCTCGGCAGAAGTACGCATCACGCGTTACCGCAAGGTCAGCGCCAAAAACAAAGAATTTTACCAGCTCGTATTGAGCTTGACTCCATTCTATCCAGAGGGTGGTGGCCAAGTAGGCGATACGGGTGTTTTGGTTCAAGGCAATCAGAAAATTGGCATCTTC
>Ga0255771_1002889_pt1 | contig 16719 bp, 15 predicted proteins | sample 011ome_19_FD_179969 | JGI IMG/M metagenome (GOLD analysis project Ga0255771, IMG submission 179969) | Coastal salt marsh microbial communities from the Groves Creek Marsh, Skidaway Island, Georgia - 011510BT metaG (version 2) | ecosystem: Environmental > Aquatic > Marine > Intertidal zone > Salt...
CTTGAAGCTCATTTTGGAGTTTTATTTGCTTTTGGTTTAACTGTATTAACATTTCAAATCTTAGTATCTCATCTCCATTTCTCAAGGCAATATCTTAGTGTATTATTTAGCTATGGCTAGCTACTCAAGAACAATGGACTTTCTTCATAAAAAGCTCTTGCAAGCCACCTCAAAAGATCAAGAGGATAAAATAGTTGACTGGATGCTTGCTGAAGCGAAGCTAAAGCAGACTCAAGAAAAAGCAAATCTTAAGAATTCTTTTGAACCTCAACGAACAACGCAAGATTAAGCAATAATCTCTCCATCAAACCATTCAATTGTAATGTATGTGTACTTTATACATGCATACAGTTACCATAAGATATGCCTCATTACACTATTGCTTTAACAGCTTTATTATTAATTAGTTGTGGCGGCGGAGGTGGAGGCGGCTCTAGTTCACCTTCTCCATCAGCTAGCGCGCCTACACCAGCTCCAGCGCCTACACCAGCTCCAACGGTTAGTGTTTCTCTGTCGGCATCTCAGGTTGAGGTAGGTGAAGAGGTTACCATCACTTATTCTTCTAGTAACTCAAATTCATGTGAAGCCATGGGCAGTTTTCCATCTATTGATTCACTTTCAGGAACTCAAACATTTAGCTCGTGGGATATAGGGACATATAATTTTGAATTAACTTGTAGTGGAGCTGGCGGCTCAGCTACAGCGTCCCAAATGCTTACTATTATTGAGACGTTCCCATTTGGTATTAAATCTCGTGGAGCAGATTTTCAGTTGAATTATAACAGTCAATATATCAATCCAATTGTTGGAATAAATGGATCTGGTCGAATGATTGCCTATTGCATTGATCGCTCAGCAAGTTTAAAAATATTTGAATGGGACAGGGATAAATGGCTGCAGAAAGGGTCAAATTTAAACCAGCCTTGCACTGATATTGATATGAGTGATGACGGATTAACGATTGCGGTATCAGACGCGCCAGGCAGAGGTTTAGTTCGAATTTATGAATGGGATGGTGTAGATTGGTCTCAAAAGGGCTCTGATCTTATTGGAGAGGGTAATAATGATGATTTTGGACATGAGATAGCCCTTTCAAAAAATGGAAATATTATTGTTATTGGAGCAATAGATGGTTGTAATAATGGATGTAGATCTGGACAAGTTTATGTCTATGAATGGAATGGTAGTTCTTGGAATCAAAAGGGTATAACTATTAATGCTGAAAGAGATGATGATCGTTTTGGTACTTCAGTTGATATTAATGATGATGGCAGTGTTATCATTGCTGGTGCAACAGGAAATGATAATTCTGGAGGAACAAATGCTGGTCACTCTAGAGTCTTTGAGTGGAGTAATGGATCTTGGATTCAAAAAGGTTCAGATATAGATGGTGGTCGAGGTGAAGGCCAGATGGGATGGCAGACAAGAATATCAGGTGATGGAAATTCTATAGCAGTATCTTCATCTCAAGGAACAAATACTAATGGCATAATTGAAATCTATTCATGGGATGGTTCAAGCTGGAACTCTTCTTCATTTATTTCAGGAGATCCTGTTGAAGGAGAAAGAAGGGGTGAGCGATTGGGCTGGTCTTTAGCTATTGACAAGGAACTTAAAATTATAGCTGCAGGAGCTATTTGGAGAGCCAAAAATGCTTACAGAGGGGGGGCAGTTGAATTTTATAAAAATGGAAATAATGTTCAAGCTGGCGCCACATATGGTGCAAATTCTGAAACTCAATTAGGTTTTGATGTTGCTATAAACAGAACTGGAGACATAGCGATAATGTCTGGAAATGATTTAGTAAGAGTTGTTACTCTCAATTTTGATAATTAACCTTATCTAAAAACAGAAAATTAGATCCTATTAATTTAAAATAGCTATACTTTCTAAGTGCTCAGTATTAGCAAATTGATCAAAAATAGCGATTGATATTATCTTTCTATCAAGAGCTTTTATATCTCTTAAAAATGTCTCTGGGTTGCATGAAATATAAATCATGTTTTTAAATTGCCTTGATAGCTTGATTGTTTCAGCACTTAACCCAGCTCGAGGTGGATCCACTAAAATATGACTAAATTGATAGGATTGCATATCAATATTTTCTAATCTTCTGAATGGTCTTTCATTGGCAAGCGCAGATGCTGTTTCATCGTCTGAGAGCCTTGCAGTTTCAACATTAGAAAGGTTATTTAATTTTATGGATTCTTTTAGCAGTCTAATTGAATGTCTATTATTTTCTGTTGCAAAAACTTTATTAAATTTAGATGCCAAGGGTAGAGTGAAGCCTCCACAGCCACAATATAGCTCTAATAAATCCTTGGCGTCCTCAAGTTGCTTGGTAATAAATGAGATCATGAAAGAGTAAAGATAGAAATTAGGTTGAAAAAAAACTAAATCATTTTGTAAGATCTTGAAACTAGAGTTGGCGTAATTACAGATGACCTCGAGATCTTCTCCACCAATTAATACTTTTTGTTTTTTACTTCTTCCAATTAGAGATAGGTTTTTATAATTATCTTGAATTTTTTTTGCAGCTTGCATCCAATCTTTTTGAAGTGGTTTATGGTAAATCAGTGTGACTAAAACTCTTGTTCCGGAGGTTCTAAAATTTATTTGAAACAATTTCTTTTGCATTAACTCAGAATCATTAATTCTAGATAGCAAATTAGGCATTAGCTGCTGAATACATGGATGAGGAATCGATGATCTATCCATATATTTCTTCTTCTCATCTTCTACCATTGTGTAGCAGTGATTGCTGAAACCAAACTCAGCTCTTGCTCTATAGCCAGTTGCTGGTGATAAATAAATTTCAGGCTTAATTTCTGTGTAGTTGCTTAGTTCGTGACAGAATTTGGCCAGCTTATTCATATCAAATTAATTGCGAGTATAATAAAGGCAATAAAAACTACATTTAAGGTTAGAAATAGAATAATAAATTTAGGAATGCTGAAATTGTTAAGATCATCTTCAAGATCTCTCGACGAACGCACACCCATTAACGAAGCTAGTATTCTTTTAAACCACATATTATGACAAGCAAGATTATCACAATAACAAATACTGCCGAAGATTATCTAGCCAAGTTAATCGAAGATAAGAATGAGCCTGGTACTGCTGTCAGGGTTTTTATTTCTGACCCAGGCACACCCAATGCAGAAACTTGTTTAGCTTACTGCAAACCTGATGAATTAGTTCCCTCAGATACTTTAATTTCATTGCCTAAACTTTCCGTATATGTGGAAGAAAGAAGTATTCCTTTCCTAGTAGATGCTGAAGTTAACTATGATGTAGATAATTTTGGCGGCCAGCTTACCATCAAAGCTCCAAATGCAAGACTGCCTAATATATCACCCGATAGCCCTTTAGAAGATAGGGTTAATTATGTAATTTATAACGAAATCAATCCTATGCTTGAATCTCACGGTGGTGTGGTGAGTCTCATGGAAATAACAGACGATATGTATGCCATTCTTCAATTTGGAGGGGGGTGTCAGGGTTGCGGAATGGTTGACGTGACATTGAAAGATGGCATAGAAAAAACTCTTTTAGAAACACTGCCAGAACTGGCTGGTGTTAAGGATATGACAGACCATAGCCTAGATGAAAATGCTTTTTATAAGGATGAATCGTAAACTGAAATAATGACACCTATCTTTGGGTGGTCAAAATAGTGAGCTTCATTTTTAAAAATTCTCCTTTCTTCACTTAGTAAATATTTTACTTCACCGAGTTTTACAACCTCGGATGAATCTGCTCTAGTCTCAGCTATTTCAGGCTCAATTTTAAATATTTCATCTGGGTTTATTATTTCAGAGCTTATCTCGATTTCATGCTTTTTAACATTATCTGGAATGGATCTTTTTAGAGCATCAAATCTTATTTCTTTGATCAACTCTTGATTATTCTCTGGCTTCAAATTACCTTCAAGATAAGCAATCACATCAAGATGCAAATACCTGCTTTGGTAAAGCTTAATTAAAAATCCATTATCACCAAATATTTCATACACAAAGGGAGAGCTATCCTCACTCAAAGCAGGTTGGAGCCAAGATGCTTTATGAAGGATTCGATATTCTTTTCTTCGATCAAGGCGCCGATAAATATTATTGAGCTGATTAAGGCTTTGTTGTTTCTCATACCATTTTGTTTCATCTATTTTTTTTGATGATGGTGGGGGATCAGAGTCTTCAATTGTTCGCTCATCTATCATTTGATCGATTGTTTGCTGATCTACTAAAAAGCCAGGATGATCGTGGTTAAAAGATTGTGAAATTATTTTTTCATTAACAACAATTTTAGGTTTGTCCAATAATGCTATAGTTTTGATGTCTATTAGGTTTAAATTTTTTGGTTCAAGCTTTTCATTGCCAATTATTTCAAGTTGCTCAAAAACGATCACCTCGATCATATATTCTTTATCATTCTCACTGTAAGCAAAAGAGCTCAAGCCGGACATAAATAAAGTTGCAAGCAGTTTAAATGAGTTCATTCAGTAGCCCAGCAACAGCGATTCTTTTATTATTTGTTTTAGAAACATCAAGAGTGATTTTATTTTCTTTATCAAGTTTTATCTTAGCTGATCCAGTTTGAATCAATCCAATTAATTTTTTATAAACTTGATCTGTTAAATTATCATTAAATGTAATCATTGCATTCTCTAGATTTGAATAGATTTTTTTAATACCTACTTTATTTGCAAGTATTCTTAGTTTTGAACTTTCAATGAGATTTAATAAATCTTCATTTGGTTTACCGCAACGATCTTTGAGCGCTTCAAGAATTTTATTAATTTCTTCATCGCTTTTAGCATCATTCAAAGATCTATAAATTTTTAATCTTTCATTTGCAACTGGTAAATAAGTATCCGGAATTAAAGCTCGATCATTAAAGTTAATTTCAGTGTCTAATATCTTTTCTTGTTCATGACCCTTAAGATCACTAACTGCATTTTTTAACATTGAGAGATACATGCTCAGACCAATAGCTTCAATATGACCGCTTTGTTTTACACCCAGAAAATCTCCAGCACCTCTAATTTCCAAATCCTCTTGAGCAATAAAGTAGCCAGATCCAAGATCGGAATATTTAACCAAAGAATCTAGTTTTGCTTTAGGTGCTTTTTTAAGGTCTGGAGTTGGAATTAATAAATAACAGTAAGCTTGTCGCATAGATCTTCCAACTCGACCCCTCAATTGATGTAACTGTGATAGACCAAAATTATGAGCATCAATTACAATCATTGTATTTGCATTCGGGATATCTAATCCCATTTCAACTATTGTTGTGCAAATAAGAATATCTATTGAATTAGAATTAAACCCATTCATTGTATTTGTAATGTCTTTTTTTGATAATTTTCCGTGAGCAATATCAATATTTGCCTCTGGTACTAAATTTTTAATTTGAGTCTTTAGGCCTTCCATTTTTGATATATCGTTTTGCACCAAAAATACTTGCCCACCTCGAGCTAGCTCTCTATCAATTGCATTCTTAATAATTTGCTGATTCTGAGTATTTAAAAAAGTTCTTACACTCAGCCTTTCTAAAGGAGGTGTATATAAATATGAGAAGTCTTTTAATCCTGAATATACGAGATTTAATGTTCTTGGTATTGGTGTAGCCGACATATATAAAATATGCGTTGTTGACTGCCTTGATTTAATTATCTCTTTTTGTTTTATCCCAAAACGATGCTCCTCATCAATTATCAATAGGCCAAGATTTTCAAGAGAAATATCAAGATTTAATAATGCATGTGTGCCAATCAAAATATCTATTTTCCCATCTTTAAAATCATCGTATATTTTTGATTTATTTTTTAATGAGGTATGCCTGGTTAAAAGTTCTATATTTACAGGAAAGTTAACAAACCTCTTTGTGAAGCTTTCTAAATGTTGTTTGGCTAAAACAGTGCTAGGCGCAAGAACCATTACTTGTTTTTTTGAATGCACTGCAACAAATGCACCTCGCATTGCGACTTCAGTTTTTCCAAATCCAACATCTCCACATATAACTCTATTCATAGGCTTAATTAGAGCCATATCTTTTAAAATATCCTTAATACAATTAACTTGATCTGCCGTTAGAACATATGGAAAATCTTTATCAAATTCTTGATAAGATTTTTCTTCGCAGATTAACTGATGTGAAGTTGCCACTGAACGTCTAGATTCAATATCAAGCAACTCCGCCGCATGATCTCGAGCCTTAATTTTTGCTTTATCTTTTTTGATTTTCCATTTAGCAGAAGATAGAGAGTCAAGACGGACTCCATGAGATTGTGATACCTGAAACTTGGAAACTAAATAAGCCTGTCTAATCGGAACATATAAAATTTCTTTTTCAAGGTATTCAATTTGAATATATTCTTCTTCGTTTGAATTAGTTTTTAAAAGCTCCAAGCCTTTATAAATACCTACGCCATAATCAACGTGTATAACAAGTTCATCATCATGAAATGGATTTTCAAATTTTTCTATAAGCGAATCTTGATTTGCTGGGGTAGATTCTGGATTCAATATTTCTGAATTAATCACCTCATCCAAATTTAAATGAGCAAACTTTCCATTTTTGCTAATAAATGAACGAACAGGTAAATGTATACAACTAAAAACTCCATTCTGAAGAGCAAATGGAAGCGAGGCAATATTTGTTTTATATTGCTTGTTGATTTGATCTAATTTAGTTTGCTCAGATGAAGTGATTAGAAGGGTGTCGATTAATCCATTAACTTGTTTTTCTATGAGTTCTTTTAATTGAATATCTTTTTCTTTGGAATAGTCTATAGCTAGATTTGAATCTGAAAAACTTAATTGATCAGCTGATTTCAAATAAGCTTGCAGATCTTCAATTTCGAAAATATAGTCCTCAGGTTTTAATATAGGCCTAGAGGAGTCAATTGATTCTTCGAGATATCTCTCCTCAACAAAAGCTTGATGAGAGGTTAATATCTGATCTATTTGATGAGATTTAATAAGCTTAAATCCAGAAAAGTAATCCATTAAATTAGAATCACCCAGCTGTATAAGAGGGTTATATATCTCATATCCTTCAGGGTATTTTCCCAAAGCCAAGCATTGAAATATTTCACAATGTCTTTCATCATGATTTTGAAAATAATTTCTCCAGGCTTTTTTAAATTTACCGATTGATTCATCATCTAAGCTAACTTCTGAGCCACTAAAGAGTTGGAACTCAGAGATTTTGTTTGTCATATTTTGTGTCAATGGATCAAACTCTCTTATTTCATCAATTTGATCTCCAAAAAAATCAACCCTTACAGGGTTAAGATGAAATCCTGAGTAAAAGTCAACAACGCCGCCTCTGACGGCGTATTGATTTATTGCATTAACTTTATCTGTTCGTTCATAATTTAAGGAATCCAAACTTGTTGTTAAATCTTTTATTGTTAACAAGTCGTTGGTTTTAAAGCTTTTTCTAGCAACAAAAAATTTTTTTGACGGTAATTTTTCAAACAGATTAATACAACTGGTAATAATTAAGTTGATATTTGATTTATCAGAATTTAAAAGCTTAATTCTTTTTTGAATGATTGAATCTGCAGTTGAAAATCTATCATATGGAAGTATTTCTCTTTCAGGGTAATATCCAATTTCACTATCATCTAGAAACAGTTTGAGTTCATTTTTTATCAGTCTAGCCTCTTTATCTGAATTACAAAGGTACAGAATCTTGTGATTGTGTGTTTTTACAGATTGAGCTAGCTCAAATGCTATTGGTTCATGCTGTTTTTCTATCATATCGTGCAGTATAATTTGCGGCTAAAGAATAATCTAAAAACAGGAACACTAACATGGATATAAGCTTTTCAGAACAAGATCTTCAATTTCAAGAAGAAATTAGAGCTGGTTTAAATGGATCAGAATACCCTGCACATGTGAGGGAAAAACGCGAAAAGGGCATAGCGCTTACAAAACAAGATCAGATTGATTTTCATAAATTTATTCATAGCAAGGGTTGGATGGGTTACAACTGGCCTGTTGAATATGGTGGAACCGGCTGGTCTCCTGTTCAAATTTATCTATTTCTCAATGAGCTTGCTTTGGCTCAATGTCCAACAATATTGCCTTTTGGTCTAAGCATGGTTGGCCCCGTTATTTATACATTTGGCAACCAAGAGCAGAAAGATAGATTTTTACCAGATATTCTCGAGTTCAATACATGGTGGTGCCAAGGTTATTCAGAACCAGGCTCAGGCTCTGATTTGGCTTCATTAAAAACTAAAGCTGTCTTAGATGGCGATCACTATATTGTGAATGGCTCTAAAACTTGGACAACTCTTGCTCAACATGCAGATTGGATTTTTTGTTTGGTTAGAACAGAAACAACCCAAAAGAAACAAGAAGGCATCTCTTTTCTTTTAATCGATATGAATACCCCAGGAATAGAAGTTAAACCTATTATTACGATCGATGGAGATCATGAGGTTAACTCAGTTTTCTTTACTGACGTGAAGGTTCCCGCTGATCAATTAATAGGTGAAGAAGGTAAGGGTTGGACTTATGCAAAATTCCTTCTTGCTCACGAAAGATTTGGTATTGCTGGAGTTCCGGTTGTTAAAAATCAATTAGAAAAATTAAAGAATATCACTATTAATCATGATGATTCTGACCTATCTAAAAAAATTGCTGAATTAGAGATTGATCTTGCTGCGTTGGAGTTTACAGAGTTAAGGACTTTGGCAGCTATCGCTGAGGGCGGCCACCCAGGAGCGGAATCTTCAATCTTAAAGATTAGAGGTACAGAAATCCAACAAAGATTGACTGAACTTTTTGTTGAAGCAGCTGGGCAGTACATTCTTCCATATGAAGGTCCTGAGGGTTTTGAGTCTAATAGAACGCCAGCTGGTCCTGACTATGCGAGTCCATCAGTTGCTCAGTATTTAAACTATAGAAAAACTTCAATCTATGGTGGAAGTAATGAGATTCAAAAAAATATTATTGCTAAAGCTATACTGGGAGTTTAAAGATGAATTTAAATTATTCTGATGAGCAGAACATGCTGCGTGAGCAAGTTCTTAAGTTTTGCGAAACTAACTATGATTTCATTGATAGAGAAAAAATATTAGAGTCTGAATCTGGTTATAGCGAAGATAATTGGAAACAGTTTGCTGAGCTTGGCTGGTTAGCAGTTCCATTCAAGGAAGATAATGGTGGTTTTAATTTTGGACCTATTGAACTTACAGTATTATTTGAAGAATTTGGAAAAGCTCTTGTAGTTGAGCCTTATCTAAGCTCTGTGGTAATGAGCGGTACAATTTTAGAAGGTTCAAATCATCCATCAAAAGCTTCTATCATCGAAAAAATTATTTCAGGTGAACATCAAGTATCAGTCGCTTATGCCGAACCGAATATTGGATATAATTTTTTAGATTGTGTAACCACTTTATCTAAAGATGGGGATACGTTTATTCTTAATGGATCTAAGTCATTAGTATTGAATGGTGGTAATGCAGATCAATTTATAGTTCTTGCAACTCATGATAATTCTCCTGCATTAATTATTATTGATGCAGATGTTGAAGGTCTATCTGTTCAAAGCTTCAAAACTTTAGATGGACAGACTTGCGGTGAATTATCTTTTGAAAATATTTCATTGAATTCTGAGTCAATCTTGGCTTTAAGTGATGAAGCTGCAACATTGTTTAATCAAATGGTGGATCTTTCTATTTTATGTATAAGCGCAGAAGCTGTAGGTGCGATGACATCCTCCTATATGAAAACTGTCCAATATACAAAAGAGCGAGAACAGTTTGCACAACCAATTAGTAATTTTCAGGTTTTGCAGCATCGTATGGTTGATATGTTCATTGAAACTGAACTAACTAAATCTTTATTAATTAAGGCTACTCTGCAACTTGATTCAGATGACCCTGAGACTGGAAAGACTATATCAGCTCTCAAAGTTCAAGTTGGTAAAGCTGGAAGATTGGTTGGCCAACACGCAGTTCAGCTGCATGGAGGAATGGGCGTTAGTAATGAAATGTCCATTGGTCACTACCTAAAAAGATTCACTGCCATTGATTCAATGTTTGGTAACACTCAATATCATATTAATAAATATCAAGAACAATAAATAATGACTGATCTCACCAAAAATCCCGATTTACGTTCTCGCGAAAAAATCGATGATTACTTTGGAGACTGGAAGTGGAGAGAGGGTTTGGCTGAGTTAATGGTCCCTATTGTAGGAAGACTGTATCGTCACGGAGTTCATGTCATGATTTATGGACAATCTCTTGTTAATAAATCTCCTATAGATATCATGCATGCTCATAGGTTCGTTAGACAAATCGAGGAGAACGAACTAAGTGAACTAGAGACATATCCATTATTAGAAAGACTGAGTCAAATGGATTTGCCTGACTGCGAAGTAGATATAGGTGAGCTCGCAATGAGATGCTCTTTTTTTCAAGATCTTCCAAATAATCCGGATTCAATTGATGATTTTTTACAAGAGCAAATACATGTTGACAGTATAGAACTCAAAAGACCCGATCAACCTCAAGATATAGTCCTATATGGCTTTGGTAGAATTGGAAGGTTAATGGCAAGAATGCTTGCACAAACGACAGGTCCTGGAAATTATTTCCGTCTAAAGGCTGTGGTTGTAAGAAGAACTGGTGAAAATGACTTAATCAAACGTGCCAGTTTATTGAGAAGGGATTCCGTGCATGGAAGATTTGATGGAACTATTAGGGTTGATTTAGAGAACGAGCTTTTAGTTATTAACGGCAATCCTGTTAAATTTATATATGCAAATTCACCTTCAGATGTTAATTATTCAGATTTAAATATCAATTCTCCAATTGTGATTGATAATACTGGAATTTGGCGTGATGAAGAGACGCTATCTCAGCATTTAAACTGCGGTGCATCAAAGGTTATATTAACTGCGCCTGCTAAGGGGGATATTAGAAACATAGTTTTTGGAGTGAATGATTCTGCTTTACAAGAATCAGATAAGATAATTTCAGCTGCCTCATGTACTACGAATGCCATAGTGCCAGTACTCAAACTTATCAGTGATAACTACGGCATATCTAATGGCCACATTGAAACTGTTCACTCATACACCAATGATCAAAATTTAATTGATAATTTTCATAAAGGCGATAGAAGAGGAAGAAGCGCTCCATTAAATATGGTTATTACAACCACAGGTGCTGTAAAGGCGGTCTCTAAAGCAATTCCTGAGCTTAAAGACAAGTTAACTGGTAATGCAATCAGGGTTCCAACTCCTAATGTAAGTTTGGCAGTATTAGTTTTAAATTTAGACACCTCTGTTGAGAGAGATGAGCTAAATGAATTCTTAAAAAAATCAGCTTTTGCAAGTAAGTACAGAGAAATTATTGGATATACTAATTCACCCGAGGCTGTATCCACTGATTTTTATTCAAGCCCATATGCAACAATCATTGACTCTCAAGCTACCATAGCTGACGGTAATCAAATCACTTTATATTGCTGGTATGACAATGAATATGGCTACACTAAACAAGTCCTCAATCTCACCAAAAAAGTTGCTTCAATAGACTTGCAAAGATTTCCTAAACCAATTGAAGATTCAGTATAGAAACACCTGATATTTCCATTTATAATTCATCCAACTTTTATTGAAGAGTGTTGTGATTAAAACCAAAAAAGGCCTTAATTTACCGATTTCCGGAATTCCATCTTCTGATGTTGATTCCTCTACCTCAATTAATTCCATTGCAATACTAGGAGCTGATTTTGTAGGCCTTAAGCCAACCATGATGGTAGATGAAGGTGATAGCATTATTTCTGGTCAAAAATTATTTGAAAATAAAAAAAATCCAGGCACTTATATTACTACCCCATCATCAGGAGTTGTTAAATCAATAAACAGAGGAGAAAAGAGAAGATTTCTCTCACTGATTATAGAAACTGATGATTCTGCCAATCCAATCAAATTTAATCTTGATGACTATTCTAGTCCAATTGAGTTTTTAGCTGATACTGGAGCTTTGGCATATTTTCGCACTCGACCATACAACAGAATGCCTGAACCCAATGAATTACCTTCGGCAATTTTTATTAATGCATGTGATACAAATCCACTATCTGTAGATCCCCATGAATTAATCAAGCTAGATCAAGAGCTTTTTAATAGTGGCTTGAATTTTATTCATTCTCTCTTTGGTGACTCAAAAACGTTTTGCTCATATCAGAATAATAATTTTGATCAATCTGTAGATGGGATTAATTACAATCAATTTATTGGCCCTCATCCAGCAGGTTTGGTTGGAACTCACATACATTTTCTCTATCCAGTTGGCCAAAATAGGACCGTTTGGTCTATTTCATGGCAAGAAGTTATTTCTTTGGGCTATCTTCTTAAAAATAATCAATTACGCTCTACTAAACATGTTGCGCTCGGTGGGCCAAATGTTCATGATCCAAAAATATTAAAAATTAAATATGGATCAAACCTTACAGAAGTTACAGCTGGAAAAATTTTAGATAACTCTAGAGTAATTTCTGGTTCAGTTTTAAACGGTCACATCGGTGAAAATGTAATGAATTATTTAGGTTCATTTGATAATCAAATCTCCGTTCTACCTGATGAGTCTAATGATATTTTATTTAACTGGGCTATGCCTGGTGCAACACTTCATTCAAAGTTACCAGCTTTTATTTCTAACTGGATTAAACCTAAAAATTATAAATTTAATGTTTCAATGAATGGAGGGAATAGGGCTATTGTTCCAGTATCTTCTTACCAAGAAATAATGCCTCTAAATATTCTTACGACTCAGCTTTTAAAAAGTTTAGTGACATTAGATATTGAGTTAGGTGAAAAATTAGGTGCTTTAGAATTAGCTCCTGAAGACTTAGCATTAGCAAGTTACGTATGCCCAAGTAAATATGACTATCAATCAATCCTGGATACTAATTTAGAAAAAATGTATGAGGAATTCAAATGAAAGCATGGCTTAGATCAGTTAACGAAAGTATCAAGCCTAGGTTTATGCCTGGAGGGACTCAGGCTAAATGGTTCCCAATTTATGATGCTATTGAAAATTTCATTTTTTCATCAACGCATAAAACAACAAACCCTATTCATGTAAGGGATTCGATCGACATTCAAAGGATCATGGTGATTGTATGGTTGGCCGCATTCCCTGCAATGTTTTTTGGAATGTATAACATCGGTAATCAAACTTTAGATTATTTAGCACTTGTTGGATCAGCAAATACTAACGACTGGCACCATGTTCTAATTAATTTTGTAGGATATTCTAATGATAGCTTTTTAACAAAAATGTGGGTTGGTGCTGTTTATTTTGTTCCAATTTATGCAGTTACATTTGCAGTTGGAATTCTTTGGGAGATTCTCTTTGCTGTAGTTCGTAAACATGAAATAAATGAAGGGTTGTTTGTATCCTCAATCTTATTTGCTTTAAGTTGCCCACCAGATTTACCTCTATGGCAAGCAGCTATGGGTATTACATTCGGTATCGTTATTGGTAAAGAGGTTTTTGGTGGAACTGGTAAAAACTTCTTAAATCCAGCATTAACTGGCCGAGCATTTTTATATTTCGCATATCCATCACAACTCTCAGGCGATAAGGTCTGGATTGCTGGTCTTTCTGATACTGGAATCACCCCAGAAGGTTTTAGTGGAGCCACACCCTTAGGATATGCTGCTGAGGGTGGTTTGCAGGGCTTGAGTGATAATTTTTCATGGTTTGATGCATTTGTAGGCAACATTCCAGGGTCTGTTGGTGAAACTTCTATTATTGCCATAGGTATCGCTGCTTTAATACTCTTAGCAACAGGTGTTGCTTCCTATAGAATTATCTTAGGCACATTTATCGGGATGATAGTTATGTCATCCATTTTAAATATTGTTGGATCAGACACCAATCCAATGTTTCAAGTTCCATGGTATTGGCATTTTGTGATAGGTAGTTTTGCATTCGGTCTAGTGTTTATGGCAACAGAACCAGTTTCAGGGTCTGGAACTAATGCAGGCAGATGGATTTATGGCGCTTTGATCGGTGTTACAGTGGTATTAATTCGGGTTATCAATCCCGCATTTCCAGAAGGTATGATGCTAGCAATTTTATTCGCTAATCTATTTGCACCAGTAATCGATCATATGGTCGTGTCTAATAATATTGCAAAACGTAAGAGGGCTCTTTCCTATGAATGATTCAGTGTTAAAAACTCTTACAGTTTCATTTTTAGTTTGTTTGTTTTGCTCACTAGTTGTTTCATATGCAGCAGTGAGTTTAAGAGACATGCAAAATCTTAATAAACTGAATGATCAAAGAATTAAGATACTCAAAACTGCTGCAATTTATAATCCTGATGAAACAATTGAAGCTCAGTTTTCTAATCTTACCCCCAAATTCGTAGATTTTAGTTCAGGAGAACTTCTTGATAGTTACGGTGAATATGATTTAGATACTTACGATCCTGTGTATTTTTCAAAACAACCTGAACATTCAACTCCAATACCTGCATCTGAAGATATTGCCATTGTAAAAAACAAAGAAAATATTGGAAAAATATACTTGCTAAAAGATTCATCCAACCAACTTGAAAAAATTATTTTACCAATCAGAGGCTATGGCCTTTGGGGGACATTATTTGGCTACATAGCAATTGATAAAGATTTGAATACTATTAAGGGTCTTGAATTTTATGCCCACAAAGAAACTCCTGGGTTAGGTGCAGAAGTAGATAATCCCAAATGGAAGTCTCTATGGGATGGTAAATCTATCTACAAAGATGGTGAGGTTCAAATTGAAGTCATCAAAGGAAAAGTTGATCCATCAAATCAAATGGCTGCATATCAAGTTGATGGCCTTTCAGGTGCAACCTTAACCAGCAGAGGCGTTACTAACATGTTAGTTTATTGGTTTGGTAAAAGTGGTTATAAAGAAACATTAAACAAAATTAATTATGACAGTTAAGCAATACAAAGAAGTACTTGCCAAGCCATTGCTTGAAGAAAACCCTATTACTCTTCAAATTCTTGGAATATGCTCAGCACTAGCTGTAACCAGTAACCTTTCTGTGACCTTGGTTATGTGCGTTGCTTTAACAAGTGTGGTCTCATTCTCCAATTTATTTATTTCAATTATAAGAAACTATATTCCAAGCAGCGTTCGAATCATCGTTCAAATGACTATCATTGCATCTCTTGTTATTGTTGTTGATGAGCTACTCAAAGCTTATGACTACGAAACAAGTAAAAAACTATCAGTTTTTGTAGGATTAATTATCACCAATTGTATTGTTATGGGTAGAGCTGAAGCCTTTGCCATGAAAGAGAAACCATTTATAAGTTTTTTAGATGGTTTGGGTAATGGTCTTGGGTACAGCATTATCTTGATTGCTGTAGCTGTTGTAAGAGAATTATTTGGAGCCGGTACTTTGATGGGATATGAGATTTTGCCTTTGGTATCAAATGGTGGTTGGTACCCAGCCAACAATCTTTTGTTGCTTCCTCCTAGCTCATTTATTTTAATAGGGCTTATGATTTGGGGTATCAGAGCCTACAAAACAGATCAAGTGGAACCAAACGAATACAAACTATCACGCCATGCAACTGCACCAGATTTATCTAAGAGAGAGTTAAATGTTTGAGCATTATCTCAGTATCTTTATAACAACTGTTTTTATAGAGAACATTGCTCTGTCTGTCTTCTTGGGCATGTGTACTTTTATAGCTATTTCAAAAAAAATTGATGCAGCTTTTGGTCTTGGTATAGCAGTTATCGTCGTTTGTCTTATAACTGTTCCTTTGAATAACCTGATCTATAACTCTATTCTTAAAGAGGGCGCATTAGCATGGGCTGGTTTACCTCAAGCAAATTTAGAGTTTGTAGGCTTAATTAGTTACATCGGAGTTATTGCAGCAGCGGTCCAAATTCTTGAAATGTTTTTGGATAGATTCGTTCCTGCACTCTACAATGCATTAGGAGTATTCCTGCCTCTAATTACAGTTAATTGCGCCATATTAGGAGCTTCACTGTTTATGATTGAAAAAGATTTAAAATTTGGTGAAAGTGTTGTTTATGGTCTTGGAGCGGGTGTTGGATGGGCAATGGCAATTGTTGTCTTAGCAGGAATCAGAGAAAAATTAAAATATTCAGATATTCCAGAAGGCCTTCAAGGACTTGGCGTTACATTTATAATTGTAGGTTTAATGAGTTTTGGGTTTATGTCATTCGGGGGAATTTCACTATAGGTTTTAATTATGCAGATTGATTTATTTTTAGGTGTTCTTTCTTTTACAGGTGTAGTCTTACTATTGGTTGCCGTTATCATTGCAGCAAGAAGTCAGTTAGTCAGCTCGGGTGATGTAACCATTGAGATAAATGGTGATTCTGCTAATCCAATCGTTGTTCCCTCAGGCAATAAATTACTACAGACTCTAGCTGAAAATAAAATTTTTCTTTCATCTGCTTGCGGTGGTGGAGGCACCTGTAGTCAATGTAAATGTCAAATATCTGAGGGTGGTGGATCTATTTTGCCCACGGAGGAGTCACATTTTAATTCAAAAGAAAAAAAAGATGGATGGAGACTTTCTTGTCAGGTTGCAGTTAAAAACGATCTTAAAATTACAATTCCTGAAGAGGTTTTTGGAGTTAAAGAGTGGGAATGTGAAGTTATTTCTAATGATAATGTTGCAACTTTTATCAAAGAGCTTGTTCTT
>Ga0255771_1002931_pt1 | contig 16511 bp, 12 predicted proteins | sample 011ome_19_FD_179969 | JGI IMG/M metagenome (GOLD analysis project Ga0255771, IMG submission 179969) | Coastal salt marsh microbial communities from the Groves Creek Marsh, Skidaway Island, Georgia - 011510BT metaG (version 2) | ecosystem: Environmental > Aquatic > Marine > Intertidal zone > Salt...
CATTGCCCAAGAAGTTCGGGATGGTTGGTACGTAAACTTGGGAATTGGCATCCCGACACTTGTAGCGAATTTTATTCCGGAAGGAATGGAGGTTGAATTCCAATCTGAAAACGGTATTTTGGGGATGGGGCCCTTTCCGGTTGAAGGAGACGAAGACGCGGATCTGATCAATGCGGGCAAACAAACCATCACGGCCATGCCGGGTGCAGTTTTCTTCGACAGCGCCACTTCATTTGCGATGATTCGGGGTCAACACGTTCAACTCACCGTACTCGGTGCCATGGAGGTGGCTCAAAATGGGGACATCGCAAACTGGAAAATCCCGGGAAGAATGGTGAAGGGAATGGGGGGTGCCATGGACCTCGTGGCCAGCGCCGAAAACATCATCGTGGCAATGATGCACACGAACCGAGCTGGCGAATCCAAGATGCTCGAAGCGTGTTCACTCCCGCTCACGGGTGTGGGTTGTGTCAAGCGAGTGGTGACGAACTTGGCCGTGCTCGACATTCGGGACGGCGCATTCCATTTAGTCGAACGCGCTCCGGGGGTGACTGTTGACGAAATCGTTGCGGCAACCGCAGGAAAGCTCGTGGTCCCGGCGGAAGTGCCGGAGATGCGCATCGACTGAATTTGGCCTGATCAACCTAGAGCCGCGACGCCTGAGCGCAATCGATTGAGCGTTTCTTCTTTGCCTAAGAACGCGGCAAAATCAAACATGGACGGTCCGCCGCCTGTTCCGGTCAACACAATTCGGAAAGGCAACAATACCGCTCCAAACCCGAGTTCACGAGCTTCGAGAAACGCTTTAAATTCAGACTCAATGGTCGCGGAATCGAAGGATTCAATCCCTCCGAGAACAGCCGCCAAATCAGTCAAATAGCCCGCAGTCTCCGCCTTCCATTTCTTCTTCACCAATTTCTCGTCGAATTCCGTTGGCGGTTCGAAAACATATTTAATCGCCGGGATTTCGTGCAAGAATTGGACCCGTTCCAAGAACATGTCAAGCACGCATTGGCATTGGTTATCGCTCCATTGGGCCATTTTTTCCGGAGCCAATTCGCGCAACGGTGCAATCCAACGCGAGGTGTCGCCGGCGCGGAGGTATTGCTCATTGAACCAAACCGCTTTGTCTGGATTGAACCGCGCACCGGACTTGACCACGCGCGCGAGGTCAAAAGCCTCCACCGCTTCCTCCAAATTGAATAGCTCCTCTTCGCCTCCGCTGCTCCAACCGAGCAGCAACAGCATGTTCAGAAAAGCCTCCGGCAAATAGCCCCGTTCCCGGTAGCCCATGGAAACAGAGCCAGAGGCCGGGTCGGTCCATTCCAAAGGAAAGATGGGGAAGCCGCCTTTGTCGCCGTCTCGTTTGCTCAATTTACCGTTTCCAGTAGGCTTCAAAATCAGCGGCAAATGGGCGAAAGCCGGTGAACTCCAACCAAATGCCTCATACAATAACACGTGCAGAGGCGCGCTTGGCAACCACTCTTCACCCCGGATGACGTGGCTGATTTGCATGTGGTGATCGTCGACCACATTGGCCAAATGATAGGTCGGTAGGCCGTCGGTCTTCATGAGAACTTTGTCGTCTAGGACTGATGTGGAAACGCGTATTTCACCGCGTATTTCATCCTGAACGAGCACGTCGCGCGCTGTTTCTGGCATTTTGAATCGGACCGTGAAGGGGGCGCCTGCGGCTTCGAGTGCCGAGACTTCTTCTGCGCTCAGGGACAAGCTGTTGCGCATGGACAGCCGGGTCGTTGCATCATATTGCCAAACCGTTCCCGCGGCCTCCGCCTCTGAGCGCTTTTCGGCCATGGATTCGGAGGTGTCAAACGCTTTGTACGCATGACCGCTTTCGAGCAGCTTCGCGGTTTCACGAGCGTAGAGTTCACTTCGATGAGATTGTTTGTAAGGGCCAAAATCTCCACCTTCTGCATCGCCTTCATCTGGTGAAATCCCACACCAAGCTAGCGATTCGCGAATGTAGTCTTCGGCACCGGGCACGAAACGCGTTTGATCGGTGTCTTCGACACGCAAAATGAAGGTTCCTCCGTTTTTCTTGGCAAAGAGGTAATTGTACAGTGCCGTGCGGACCCCGCCCATGTGGAGGGGGCCTGTTGGGCTGGGGGCAAATCGAACGCGAATGGGTTGGCTCATAGCGGCGCAAAGATAGGCTTCGGACGGTTGTGAAATGGCGCGTCTCGCTCGTCAAACTAGCCGTTTCAGATACGGGTAGTTCGAAGGAGCGGGGACAAGTTTGTCATCAGAAATAACAACCAATGAATGCACTGAGAAATAAGGTCCAATTGATTGGACGGCTGGGGAAGGACCCCGAATTAATGAGCTTCGAAGAGGGCAAAGTGAAATGCACTTTTCCGGTGGCGACCAATGAATCTTTCCGCAATGGTGAAGGTGAACGTGTGGAGCGAACCCAATGGCACGATGTGGTGACTTGGGGGGCGCTTGCGGAGATCGCGGGTCAATACCTGAAAAAGGGCGCAGAAGTTGCCATCGAAGGCCGATTGGCGTATCGGACGTACGAGGATTCCGAGGGGCATACGCGTTATGTGACCGAGGTCGTGGCGGGAGAGATGCTGATGCTCGACCGGAAACCAACAACGTCTGAGGGCTGATGGGCAGGGGGCGAGAATGCGTTCTCGTCCCCATTTCTTCAATTGAATCCCGGCAAAGTGCAGTTCTGGCAACTTCCGTTGGTAGCCGGTTCCGGAGGCGTTAACTTTGAAGTCTCTAAATGTAGCCTCACCCCATGAGCAACTCCGGAATTTTGAAATCTTCGCTAGCGAAGAAATACGTGATGGCCTTGACGGGTCTTTTTCTTTGCCTGTTTTTGGTGGGTCATCTCGCCGGAAATCTCCAACTTTTGCTGAAGACAGGAGCTGAAGGCCAACAGGCCTTTAACGAATATGCAGAATTCATGACCACGTTTCCGTTGGTTAAAATTTTGAGCTACCTGACGTATGCGAGTGTTTTGTTCCATGTGATCGACGGCGTTGCGTTGACGATGCAAAATCGAAAAGCGCGCCCGGTAGGTTATGTGAAAGAAAATGGAGCGGCCAACGCCAAGTGGTCGAGCCGCAACATGGGCATCCTGGGCACGATCATTCTCGTCTTCCTCGTGAGCCACATGCAGAATTTTTGGTACCAAATGCATTTCGGAGACATTCCTATGGATGCCAACGGACTGAAGGATTTGCATACAGTGGTGATGCGATTTTTCAACCCTGTGGAGAACGGTTTGGCTCTCGTAGCGGTTGGGGGATATGTCTTGGCTCAATTCGCGCTTGCGTTCCATTTGTCACACGGATTTCAAAGCGGCTTCCAATCGCTTGGATTGCGCCATGCGAAATACACAGGCATGGTAGAGAAGGCGGGGCTTGCTTTTGCGCTCCTCGTTCCGGCATTGTTTGCCATCATTCCTATCACTCTTTATATCACTCAATTGTAATCGAAGACCGTCATGCTCGAATCTAAAATTCCATCGGGACCTTTAGCGGATAAGTGGACTTCGCACAAGAATCACATCAACCTCGTGAATCCTGCGAACAAGCGGTTGATTGATGTCATTGTGGTAGGCACAGGCCTGGCGGGTAGTTCCGCAGCGGCTTCATTGGCAGAAATGGGTTATAACGTTAAAGCGTTTTGTTTCCAGGATTCCCCGCGTCGCGCTCACTCCATTGCTGCGCAAGGCGGAATCAACGCTGCGAAGAATTACCAAAATGATGGTGACTCGGTCTATCGCTTGTTTTACGATACGATCAAAGGAGGCGACTACCGGAGTAGAGAGGCGAATGTGCATCGTTTGGCCGAAGTTTCCACGAGCATCATCGACCAATGCGTGGCACAAGGTGTTCCCTTCGCTCGTGAATACGGGGGGTTGCTCGACAACCGAAGTTTTGGAGGGGTCCAGGTGTCCCGGACTTTCTATGCGAAGGGCCAAACCGGGCAGCAATTGTTGCTCGGTGCATATTCAGCATTGAGCCGACAAATTTCCAAAGGCAAGGTGCAAATGTTCACCCGTCATGAAATGATGGATGTGGTGATTGTGGATGGAAAATGCCGCGGCATCATCGCAAGAAACTTGATTACCGGAGAGCTTGAGCGCCATGCGGCGCATGCTGTCGTATTGGCTTCTGGCGGATATGGAAACGTGTTTTACCTGAGCACAAACGCCATGGGATCGAACGTTTCGGCGGCATGGAAAGCGCATAAAAAAGGCGCCTTCATGGCGAACCCATGTTTTACGCAGATTCACCCCACATGCATTCCGGTGTCGGGGGAGCATCAATCGAAGTTGACTTTGATGTCCGAGTCGTTGCGCAATGACGGCCGAATTTGGGTGCCTGCGAGAAAGGAAGATGCGGAAGCAATTCGCAAAGGCACCAAACGTGCAAATGACATCCCAGAAGCGGACCGCGACTATTACCTCGAACGCCGTTATCCGGCTTTCGGAAACCTCGTTCCGCGGGACGTGGCTTCACGTGCCGCGAAGGAGCGCTGTGATGCCGGTTTCGGCGTGAACGAAACGGGCGAGGCGGTTTTCCTCGATTATGCCAGTGCCATCCAACGCTACGGCAAGACCGAGGCGAATATCCGTGGATTGAATAATCCTTCGGCTGCCGAAATCACCGATCTCGGAAAGCAGGTTGTCAAGGCCAAATACGGCAACCTCTTCGATATGTACAAGCAAATCGCGGCGGACGATCCTTATGAAACCCCCATGAAAATTTATCCGGCGGTGCATTACACCATGGGTGGATTGTGGGTGGACTACAATTTGATGACCACAGTTCCTGGCTTGTATGCTGCGGGGGAAGCGAATTTCTCGGATCACGGAGCAAACCGATTGGGGGCGTCGGCACTCATGCAAGGATTGGCAGACGGGTATTTCGTACTGCCCTACACCATCGGCGACTACTTGTCCAATGACATCCGCACTGGAGCCATCACTTCAGATTCGCCTGAATTTGAGGCGGCAGAGAAGAGTGTGCAAGACCGCATCGACCATTTGATCAACAACCCAGGCACCAAGCCAGTGGATGATTTTCACCGTCGGCTCGGGCGCATCATGTGGAACGAATGTGGCATGTCCCGCAGCGAGGAAGGATTGAAAAAAGCCATCGCGGATATTCGCGCGCTTCGAGAAGAATTTTACCGGGATGTCCGCGTTCCAGGTTCTGCCGATGGGTTTAACCCGGAATTGGATAAAGCCGGTCGTGTTGCGGACTTGTTGGAATTGGGCGAGCTTATGTGCAAGGATGCGCTGGAGCGAAATGAATCGTGCGGCGGTCACTTCCGGGAGGAATACCAAACAGAGGAAGGCGAGGCCCTGCGTGACGATGAACAATTCGCCTTTGTATCGGCTTGGGAGTTTACGGGTGATCCGAGTGAGGCCAACCTTCATAAGGAGGAATTGAAGTTTGAAAACATTGAGTTGAAGCAGCGCAGCTACAAATAATCGATCGACATGGATTTGACATTGAAAGTTTGGAGACAGAACGGACCGAAGGACGCGGGCCGCATAGAAACGTACCCTGTCAGTGGTGTGAGCCCGGACATGTCGTTCTTGGAAATGATGGACATGTTGAATGACCAAATCATTCGGGATGGCGGAGATCCTGTCGCCTTTGACCACGATTGCCGGGAGGGAATCTGTGGAATGTGTTCCATGTTCATCAACGGTGAAGCGCACGGTCCCAATCGGGGCGTAACCACATGCCAACTCCACATGCGGTCGTTTAAGGACGGCGACACCATCACCATTGAACCGTGGCGCGCTGCAGCGTTTCCGGTTGTGAAGGATTTGGCCGTTGATCGAAGCAGCTTTGACCGGGTGATCCAAGCGGGGGGTTACATTTCGGTCAACACTTCCGGTGAGACCCTTGATGCCAATGCCATTCCGATTCCCAAACCTCAAGCGGACGAGGCGTTCAATGCTGCGACATGCATCGGCTGTGGCGCTTGCGTCGCGACGTGCAAGAACGCGTCGGCCATGCTGTTCGTTTCAGCCAAGGTGTCCCAATTTGCCTTGTTACCCCAAGGTCAACCTGAGCGTGCGTCCCGTGTGCAGCGCATGGTGGAACAAATGGACAAAGAAGGATTTGGAAACTGCACCAATACGGGCGCATGCGCGGTGGAATGCCCCAAGGGAATTGACCTCAGCAACATCGCTCGAATGAATCGCGACTATTTAGCGGCCTCCGTTTCGGAGGACTGAACGTTCGCCATCCGACATATTTGGCTTCTTTTGGCGTGAAGCGCCGTACGGAATCACGGAATAATCCGTACTTTCAACCTATGAAACACATAATTTTGCTACTGGTATTTGCCACCTTGACTCTCGCAGCCACGGCTCAGAAAAAGGCAGAAATCCAATTCGAAGTAAGTGGGGTGTGTGGGATGTGCGAAGAACGAATTGAAAAGGCATTGGATGTTCCAGGGATCATCAATGCCCAATGGGATAAGGAAACAAAGAAGATTACCGTCGCATACAAGACGAAACTCATCGATGAGATGGCCATCCATCAGCGGATTGCGGATGCGGGTCATGATACCGAAAAGGTAAAAGCAACGGATGAGGTCTATGCCAACATCCACGGCTGCTGCAAATACCGTGAAGGTGGCGGAAGCTGCTCAGGAGAAGATCACGACCACGATCACGACCATTAGTAGTAGAATCGTGAGGAGGTTTGGGGTCTTACTTTTCCTGGTGTTCTTCACAGAAATATCTTTCTCACAGGGGGTTCTGAAGGGAAAAGTGCTTACGGAAGAGGGCCATGAAGGCCACAACCATGATGCGAACGTTGGGCACGAACCGGTATACATAGCACTTCCAGGAGCTTATGTGCGCTGGGCCCATGATCCTACTTCGACTACGATAACCGATGGTTTTGGGTTCTTCAAAATTCCCAAAGCAAATGTTGGTGACACCTTGATTGCTTCGATGATCGGATTCGAATCGGCAGGCTGGGTGTACAATGGGGAGTCCTATGTTGACATCCCGCTTGAATCAGGCGTTTCGCTCGATGCTGCAGAAGTGGTTGAAAAGCGGGCGTCGACAGAGCTTTCTTTGCTTTCCCCGTTGGATGTGCAATCGTTGAACCGCAAGGAATTGGCCAAAGCGGCCTGCTGCAACCTCTCCGAAGCCTTCGAAACCAATGCTTCTGTCGATGCATCGTTCACCGACGCGGTGACCGGAACACGCCAAATCCGGATGCTGGGGTTGGACGGCAAATACAGTCAAATTCAAGTGGACAATTTACCCGGCCCGCGAGGGCTGAGTGTAGTCAAGGGGTTGATGTTCATTCCGGGCGATTGGGTCAACGAGATTCACATCAGCAAGGGTTCCGGCACAGCGACCCAGGGTTACGAGAGCATCACGGGTCAAATCAACGTTGCACTCAAAAATCCGGAAACTGCCGACCCGCTTCACACCAACCTCTACGTCAACGGCTCGGGGCGCATGGAATTCAATTACATCAGCAAACACGATGTTTCACGACGATGGAGCACAGCCGTCTTGCTCCATGGCCTTACCAACCAAACCATCAATGACCGCAATGACGACGGATTCATGGACACCCCCATGCAGCGGCATTATGTTGCTCGAAACGAATGGAAATTCAAAGGTGATCGCGGCGTACGCGGTGAATACGCTTTGACGGCCGTTCAAATGGAATCGGCTGCGGGTCAAGTGGGTGGCTTCGAGCCAGGTTCCGCCTGGACCGATTACATGGGAATGATGGCTTCGCCCTCTGCCCCATGGACCGCCATTACGGAATTGAACCGTATCGAAGCAACGGCAAAGACAGGCTTCATCTTTCCAGACGCCGAGTGGCGCAGCATCGGCACGCAGTGGAGTTTTTATGACCATCAGCACGTGCATCGATTCGGCAGAAACGATTACGACGGTCAAGAGCGATTTTTCCGCGGAAACGTATTGTATGCGGACATTTTCGGAAACACCAATCACGCGTTTACGACGGGCTTGACGTTTTTGTACAATGACTTTCAGGAGTCTGTCCGCTTTGCCGGTGATTCTGTGGCGCTGTCTTACGATGTGGCACGGACGGAGCGAGTGCCTGGCGCTTTTTTTGAGTACACGTGGTCGGGGAATGAGCGCTGGAGCGTAATCAGCGGTATTCGATACGATCAGCACAACCTTTTCGGCGCGTTGGTGAGTCCCCGTTTTCACGCCCGATGGAGCGTGACAGAAAACATCTCTTGGAAGGTCGCTGCCGGCCGCGGTTACCGCGCAGCGAATCCTTTCATGGAGCAACTCGGCACCTGGGCAAGCCAGCGCCAATGGATTTGGGGTTTGAGCAGCATCGTTCGGCCTGAGATTGCGACCAACTTCGGTACGAACCTCACAAGCAAATTTCGGCTGAATTTCCGCGAAGCGACGTTGACCTTGGATGCTTACGCTACGCAATTCGAGAACAAGCTCGTGGTGGATTTGGACCAATCAACGCAGGCGATTCACCTGTACAACCTGACGGGGAAGTCATTTGCCAATACCGCTCAAGCGGAATTCAACTGGGACATGCACCGTCGTTTTGATGTGCGGTTGGCGTACCGATGGGTCAATGCCCATACCGATCGCGTCGAAGGCCTTCCGACAGAAGATCCGTTCGTGTCCAAGCACCGTGCGTTTAGTCAACTCAGTTACGGTTCGCCGCCGGACGCGCGAGAAGGTCAATGGCGTGCTGATGCGACCTTTCAATGGATCGGTGCGCAACGTCTGCCGCTGACGGATTCCAATCCTGAAGCATTTCAACGCGACGCCGTGGCGCCGGATTTCTTTCAGTTGAACGCTCAAGTCACGCGTCAATTCACACCCGATTTTTCGATTTATGCGGGCGTCGAGAATGCGTTGAATTACAAGCAAGACCGCCCCATCATCGGCGCTGATTACGGCGACAACCCGGTCGCCCAAGGCGATTTTGATCAGTATTTCGACGCGAGTTTGGTGTACGGGCCCATCTTTGGGCGGATGTTTTATGCCGGCTTGCGTTGGGGCATTTTGCCGCCGAAGAAAGAATCGTAAATGCCTGTAGGCTCAGCGCTGTGCGCGCTTGAGCATCCCGCCACTACTTCGGGCACTCATCGTCTGACGCCTCGCGGCCGCCGTGGCGTTGTTGGGCCTGGGATCCCGCCCGCCCATGCCATCCTCAGCATACCTCGGGTCAGGGATGTAGGCCAACTTCTCCATGAATGTTGCCTCCACATGGATGCAACCAAACTCTTCTTTGACCGGCCCGCGCACCCGGTAAATGCCACGTCCGCGAAACGCGAATTGCCGCAACGATGGAGGAAAATGTACGGTATCTAACCACGATCCTTCGGCATCGACAAAGCAGCCAAAGCTCATACGTTCACGACGCGCCGTGTGCGTTTCCTTGACGGTTACCAGATATCCCACCACATCTACCTCGCGTCCGATGCAGTCGGCGAGTGCTTCGCTGCGAACAGCGCGCTGTGCGATGGCTTGTGCTTCCTCGGTGAGCAATCGAAACGGGGATACGAGTGGAAATCCGAACAACTCGATTTGGTCGAAGGCGGTCTCGAGATCGTTGGCTTCGAATCGGGGAAGGTGAAACTGCGTGACGTCTGGCGTGAACAGCGTCGCGTCGCTGGTGCCTTTTTTGGTATGCCCGAGTAAAAAATGCGCTTCCCACTGAAGCTGTTGCGGGTTCTTCCCCGTGAACCGCAGGCCACCGCAGCGAATCAGCAGCAAGCACTGCTCCAAACCGAGCCCGGTTCGTTCGATGATCGACTCCAACGAGTCAAACGTTCCATTGGCTTGCCGCTCCCTTACGATGCGGGCGACGGTTTGCGCCTGTACACCCCGCACCAAATTGAACCCGAGCACAATCGTCCGCGCCTCGGCTTCCACACGAGCCTCCCACCCCCCGCGGTTCAGGCACGGCGGCTCAACACGCCCCCCCACCATCCGCGCTTCGTGCACGTAAAACTCGGTGCGGTAAAAGCCGCCGAAATTATTGATGCACGCCGCCATGTACTCCAGTGGCCAGTACGCTTTCAAGTAAAGGCTCTGATAGCTTTCGACGGCGTACGAGGCGGAGTGTCCCTTCGCAAAGGCGTACCCTGCGAAGCTTTCGACTTGGCGCCACACCTCTTCCACCAACACGGGGTCGCGTCCCCGGGCCCCAGCTTTCTCGTGAAAGGCGTCCCGTGCCTTTGCGAACTCTTCGCGCGACCGGAACTTCCCACTCATGCCGCGTCGGAGCACATCCGCTTCTCCAAGGTCGAGTCCAGCGAAATGATGCGCCACTTTGATGACGTCCTCTTGGTACACCATGACCCCGTACGTTTCTGGCATCAATTCGAGGAGCACCGGATGGGCGTCGGCGCGTCGCTCGGGGTGGCGGTGCCGCTCGATGTAGGCCCGCATCATGCCGCTGCGGGAAACGCCGGGCCGGATCACCGAACTCGCCGCGACCAATCCGAGGTAGTTGTCCACGCGCAGTTTCCGCATCAGCATCCGCATGGCGGGCGACTCGACGTAAAAACACCCGACGGCCAACGCCTCGCGGAGTAAGTGCTGAATGCGCGTGTCGCGTTTGAATCGGGCCATGTCGTGGACGTCGATTTGGGCAGCAGTTTGCGGGTCGTGGACAGCGATAAGGTCGATGGTATCGCGGATTTTGCCGAGCCCGCGTTGGCTGAGGATGTCGAATTTGTACAATCCGATGTCCTCGGCGACCACCATGTCGTACTGGGTGGTGGGGAAGCCCTTGGGAGGCATGAAGGTGCCGCCAAAATGATGGAGCGGCCGGTCCGCGATGAGGATGCCGCAGGCGTGGATGGTCAATGCGTTCGGGAAATCTTGGAGGTAGCCGGCGTACCGGATGACGATGGGTTCGATTTCGTCGGCGCCAGGCGGTTGGAGCTTGCCGTCGGCGAGCCGGTCGATGTCGTGTTTGGGCATGCCGAATACTTTGCCCAACTCCCGAATGACCGCGCGGTACTGAAAGGTGTTGTAAGCTCCGACCAACGCTGCATGCGGGAACCGACGAAAGATGTATTCGGTCACGTCGTCGCGGTCCGTCCACGAAAAATCAATGTCGAAATCCGGCGGATTCGTCCGGTACAGATTGATGAACCGCTCGAAATACAAATCAAGTTCGATGGGGTCGACATCCGTGATGCGTAAGAGGTAGGCGACAAGGCTGTTGGCCCCACTTCCTCGGCCTACGTAGAAGTAACCGCGGCTGCGCGCGTAACTCGTGATGTCCCAATTGATGAGGAAATACGCCAAATATCCTTGCTGCCGTATCACCTTCAATTCCATTTCCATGCGATCCAACACGTGTTCTTCATGGTCTGGATACCGATAGGCCAATCCTTCCGCACAAAGGGACCGGATCAACCGTTCGTCTTCGTCTTCGGAGCCGGTGTAGGTGTGTTGGTTGTTGTGGCTGCGCCCGGCCGGGGGGTCAGGTAAGGCGATGCGGCACCGGTCGAGGAGTGCCTCGGCCCGCCTTACCCAATCCGGATTTTCGGCAAAAGCTTGATGAAAATCGGCCGATCCCAACAACCGGTCGTACGGATGCCCCGTCGCCTCCGACGGCAATTTGCTAAGGAGTTCGTTGCGGTCAACCGCCCGCAAAATCCGGTGGCAGTTCCAATCCCGCTTGTGCCGAAACGTAAACGTGTGCCAGGCGATGAGTCGGTCCCAAGGAACATCCTGGCGATTACTCAGCAGCCGCAGTTCCGCCTGCTCCCATGGCCGTACGCCAATCCATTCGTCGGGCCGCAACGCCTCCCTAGTTTCCTTCCACCGTGCCCACGGGTATACGACGGAGACGCCTGGCAGTTCGGGCGCCTGAGGTTCGAACGGTCGGTGTGCATGTAGATGGGCGTTGAGGTGTTCACATAAGCGGGCGTACCCGGCGTTGTGGTGGGCGAGGCCAACATAGAGGGGCAGGGCGGCGTCTGCCTTGTTGCGGAAGTCGATGCCCACGGCAGGCCGCACGCCATACTCCGGCGCGAGCCGCACGAAATCCCAATGCGCAGAGGTCGCGTTGATGTCGGTCAAGGCCAATGCCGTGATGCCCGCGTCCTGTGCTTCGGCGAGCAGTTCGCGCGGTTGCATGAGTCCGTAGCGCAGGCTGAACCAAGAATGGCAGTGCAAGTGCATGACTTGCAGTTAAAAAAGCGAGGCTTGCGAGCCGTTTTGTGGGTAATCGCCGTTGCGTCGTGCCCGTGCACGGGACTCCCCCATCCCGAACATCTCGAGGTCTTGGTGGATTTCGAAGGCGTGTTCGGGATAAATGCGTTCACCCGTGGGTTGCAGGAGGTCAGAGCCGTTGGCGCGGGGATCCCGGATATCGGGCGAAATGGGGTAGGCGTTGAGTTTGGATGCGCAACAGGGCCGCAACATGCCGGTGATATCGGAGAGCGGGGTGTCGAGGTCGATCCAGGCCTGCTCTTGCTCTTCATCCAACACCACGGGCGACCGGTGGTGGCCGATGGCTTGCATGAGGCCGTTGGCGACGGTGGTGAGGATGGCAAAGGAGCGGGTGATTTCGCCGGTCCCAGGGTTTGCCCACTCGTCCCAAATTCCGGCCAGGCCGAAGGGATGTTTCCCGTGGCGTGCGTAGACGAGGTAGGGTTTGGTGAGCTTCTCTTGGCGCGGCCCTTCGATGAAGGCGTCGGCGACGACGATGCATCGGCGGTCGCGGATGGATTGTCGGAACATGGGCTTTTGGAGGATGCCCATGGCGCCGGTGTATGCAGGGTGGTCTTCTTTGTTGTGATCGCCTTCGGATCGGGCGTTGATCATGTAAAATTGCTTCTTGGCCCAACGCGGGGTGAAGCCGAATTGCTGCATTTGGACCGTTCGCGGGGCGTCGCTGGCAATCACGGGGGCGTATTCGCCGTGGGAGACGTTTGCATTGGGCCGCCATTGCGCGTGGATGTCCGGCGCGGCCTGGACTTGGAAGCGCTTTTCAATGGTTTGAACGGAAGAGACGGTTACGTAGCGGCCACACATGACGGGATGAATTTACTGATGACGGTTGGCGAGAAGCAAGGGCGCTTCGCCATTAAAGGGATTGGGGCGTCCGATGGTGCGTGCTTCCATGCCGGCCGCGGTGACGACACTGCGGTCACCGTATTGGTTTCGGATTCGGTCGAGGGCGCGGTACAGTTCGAGTCGCTCATCGGCATCGTCGAAAAGATCCATTTGAAACCCGCCTTCGACGAGGTGGCTGTAGCGGACGCCGATGAGGCGGACTTGGACGCGGCGGTTGTAAAGCTGTTCGAAGAGTGCTTTCACCTTAGGTATGAGCACGTGATCGGAGGAAGTGTACGGAATGCGGGCCTGGAGGGAGCGCGTGTCGAAGTCTGCGTACCGGACTTTGACAGCGACGCAGGCAGTGAGTTTGCGTCCGCGGCGCAGTTGGTAGGCGAGGTTTTCTGTCATGGCGACGAGGATGCCGCGGAGTTTTTCGACGTCGGTGGTGTCCTTCGCGAAGGTGCGCTCGGTCGAGATGGATTTGCGTTCGTTGAAGGCGATGACCGGACTGGGGTCGATGCCGTGGGCTTTGCGCCAAATGGAGGTGCCGTTTTGGCCCAACACCTGCTCCATCAGCTCGATGGGCATTTCCTGAACGGTGTGGATGCGTTTGACGCCGAGGTTGCGGAGGGTTTGGTAGGTGCGCGTGCCGACTTGGGGGATTTTGCGAATGGAGAGGGGCGCGAGGAAGGGGCGTTCTGTGCCATGGTCGACCTTGAGAGTGCCGGAGGGTTTGGCTTGGCCGGTGGCAACCTTGCTCACCGTTTTGCTGGTGCTCATGCCAAACGAAATGGGCAAGCCCGTTTCCCGGATGACGCGGTCGCGTAGTTCGCGGGCGAATTGCCAGCAGCCGAAGAATCGATCCATGCCGCTGAGGTCGGCGTAAAATTCGTCGATGGAGGATTTCTCGCAGACCGGCACAGCTTCTTGGATGATTTCGGTCACCGCCTTCGAGTGCTTCATGTAATTCATGGAATTGCCTCGAATGACAAGGGCTTCGGGGCACATGAGCCGTGCTTGACGCATGGGCATGCCGGAATGCACGCCGAACGCTCGCGTTTCATAACTGCATGCGGCCACCACTCCGCGGTCACCCGTCCCGCCGATGAGGATGGGTTGGCGCATGAGCCGGCTGTCCATGAGCCGTTCAACCGAGACAAAAAAAGTATCGAGGTCGAGGTGCAGAATGGCACGGGCAGACGGTGGCGGGGTCGTGTTCATTTTGGATTGCTAAAATAATGAGCAAAGCCAAAAATAAACGCAAAGCGTGTGAAATTATTTTGTGAAGCGAGGCATTCGTTACGGACAACTGCCGCCAAAGGCGGAAAGCACCGCCAACACATCCTCCACATTTGTCGCCCCATCGCCGGTCACATCTCCTGGACATTCCGACAAGCAACCGAAATCGGCCAACAGCAACAACACGTCTTGCACCTCGGTAAGTCCATTGCCGCTCAAATCCGTCAAACAATAGCATGCCTCGGGCGCGGTAAACGCCGCGGGCACATAGAAACTGCACGCGTCTTCCGCCGTAAACGACACGGTCACATCCACCGGAAGCCCATCCGAAGGCAGCCCGGTCAGCACTGCGGTTTTGGGGCTCGGGGTGAGCGAGAACAGCGAACCGTTGACATTGATCAGGCCGGTGGTCGGCGGCGCTTGAAAGGTGATCACCAGCGTCTGTGTGTAGCTGTCCGTTTCGGGGTCGCACAGGCTCTGCTCACCGATGGCGACATCCGTGATGCTGCATCCTCCTATGTTCCAACCCATGTCGCTGAACATGCCCAAAAGCGCTGGGCCCGGATCGTGGTTGGCCTCGGCCGTATTGAGCCCGGGGGTCATCAAGCTGTTGGGCGTGCCGGCGGGGTAGGTGGATTCGTTGAGGTGGCTGTAGCTCGAGCCCACGGAGTACAGCGATGGCGCGTAAATCCGTGGCCGTCCGCCGCCGACACCTTCCATACCGCCGCTGCCGTTCCAATAAATCGCATTCGAAGTGAGCGCGCTGCCGAGGGTTTGCGATCCATTGGGCAAATCCAAGAGCGCCGTCGAGTCGGCGGTTTCGGTAAAGTGGTCGTAGGGATAGGGGGTGTTGGCGGTGCCGATGAAGCCAAATCCGTTCGTGTAGTATGCGCTGCCGATGAAGCCAAGGCCGTGTGCGATTTCGTGAAGCGCAGCAGTGACAAAGTCGTACGTGCCGGAAGGCGTAGCGCCGTCGGTGCCGAAGTACCAATTGGCCGAGCTGTTAAAGGAACATGTGATGTCCGATTGCTCGGATAAATCCGTTCCTCCCAGTGCATTGGCCAATGCAACCGCGTAGTAGGTATCTTCAAATGGAGCGCCATCGAAATTTTCCTGCAGGTTGGTGGGCGCGGCTTGTGCCAAAGCATTGGAGCCCAACTCTTCCCAGGTTGCGTCGATGCGGATGGTGACGTCGGATGCAATCAACACGGACCAGATATCGACGGCATGGTTGAATGCGATGATGGCATCGCTCGGAAAGCCATTGTAATTCACGATGATGTTGGCGTCGCGTGGCGCATCGGGTGTGTACCAAGCGGGTGCTGCAATGAAGGTGTTGGCGTCGACCGGAATGGCTTCCAATCCCTGACCGCAGGCTTCATGCATGCATCTCATGGAGGGCAAGCCGCATATGCGCTGTGCCTGCATCAATCCCCCAGTGAAAACACTGAAGACCGCGACCAACCAAATTCCGTGAGTATTCCAAGATTGCCAACGCATCAAAGCCCATTTTGGAATCTACAAGATAGTTCATGGCCATGGAATTTTTCGCTTTCCGATGGCATTGCTATTTTTGTTAGCAAATTTGTACCATGCCGGACGCACTCCCTCATTTCGCCCAACGACTGAAAGAACTCCGAAAGGAACGTGGATTGACGCAGCAAGAGCTCGCCGACCGCTTGGGTTTGAAGCGCGCGGCGCTCGGTGCTTACGAAGAAGGCCGAGCGGAGCCTCGGCTCATCAATGTGGTGGCCATCGCTGACTTTTTCGGGGTGTCGGTGGATGCTTTGCTCAAAGGCGCGGGCACGGACGATGCCCGAACACGTGGCCAATCCATGCGGGTGCTGTCTGTGGCGGTGGATTCAATAACAGATGAAGAGCGTGTGGCAGTCGTTCCAGTCAAGGCAGCTGCGGGCTACCTCGACGGCTACGGTGATCCGGATTATGTGCAAGGGCTGCCCACGTTTGGCCTTCCGCTGCCCGAAGTCACGCCCAACTTGACGCACCGTCTGTTTCAAATCGAAGGCGAAAGCATGCTGCCGGTTCCCAGCGGCAGCTACATTTTGAGCACGTTTGAGGAAGATTGGCACCGTGTCGGCGGCATGCGTCCGTACATCGTGGTGACCCGAGATCAAGGCGTGGTCTTCAAGCGCATAGAAAATCGCTTGGATACTGGGCATCGGGATTTGTGGTTGATTTCGGACAATCCGGA
>Ga0255771_1002934_pt1 | contig 16504 bp, 12 predicted proteins | sample 011ome_19_FD_179969 | JGI IMG/M metagenome (GOLD analysis project Ga0255771, IMG submission 179969) | Coastal salt marsh microbial communities from the Groves Creek Marsh, Skidaway Island, Georgia - 011510BT metaG (version 2) | ecosystem: Environmental > Aquatic > Marine > Intertidal zone > Salt...
GTGCTGATGCTCCTGACCAGCAAGTGGTGTGTGCGGGGCCGTTCTTGGGTTTTGTGCAACAAGAAACCACTCCACGAGGTTTTGGCGAGACCGCGCTCAACCTCCTGGGATTGGATCCCGAGTTGATTGAGCTCAGCAGCGAAGAACTACTCGATGTGTTTGCAGGAACCGATGCCAAAATCGCCTCTCCCGCGGTCTTCGCGACGCAGGCGTCTGACAGCGGGTTCCTTGCGGGAACGACGAGCCAAAACATCGACACCCCCTTTGCAAGGGGTTACCAGGCGTCTGCGTGTCAGCAGCCCAGGAGCGAATCCTGGCTCGTTGCCGGGTCGACCACGACCGGTCGGCAGTCAGTTGTGGTGCTCGCGAACCCCGGGAGTGTTCAAGCCGTCGTCGATTTGAGCCTCTATGGCGATTCGGGCCCGATTTCAGCACCCGGTGCGCGGGGAATCTTGGTGCAGCCCGGCGAGCAGCGCTTCTTTACTCTCTCTGGTCTTGCGCCGGATGAGGCCTCCCCGGTGATTCGTGTGGTGAGCTCAGGCACCCCCGTCACGGCGGCGTTACATGTGTCTCTCACCCGTGGACTTCAGCCCGACGGGGCGGATGTGGCGAGCAGTCAAGCCCCCGCGTCACCCGAGCGGGTGATTCCTGGGGTGTGGCTCGAACCAGAAGACGTGTTGGGGCCCGTTTTGGGTGTGGAGGGCTATAGCGACGTGGCTCCCGTGTTGCGCCTACTCGCACCCGATGCGGAGGCCCAGGCGCAAGTCATCGTGGAAAAGCCCGTGGGTGAGGCCATTACTAGTCAAGTGTCACTTGAGGCAGGCCGAGTGCTGGATGTCCAATTGGCAGAGTTGGGTCAGGGTTACGCCACGGTCCGCATCGAATCGGATCAACCCGTCGTCGCCGGGGTAAGGCAGTCGTCGGTATCCGAAGGGAAAACCGACCTGGCCTGGGTGCCCTCCGCTGTGACCTTGGATTCAGTATCAAGTGCGGTCATTCCCGGAGGCATTGAGGGCACTCTGCAAATGTTCAACCCTTCGGATCAGCCCATCACGCTGAGCTATGCCCGGGTGAGTGATGACCAGTCCAGCGTGGTCGGCCAGGGTCGAGTAGAACTGGCGCCAGGAGCTTTTTCCATCCGTGGCCTGGGTGATGGCGGGGGCAACTACGTGTTTGAGACCACTGGGCCGGTCGCTCTCGCGATTTCATTACGAGGGTCGGGCTCGATAGCGCACGTGGTGGTGACCCCACCGCCGGCACAGCTTCCCGCCGTGTCGGTGTACGCCCGCTAAATCCAGGGGTCTCTACCGGGCATCAGCCGCCAGGGATCCAACCCGGTGAGTTCCGCGACAGCTTTGATCACGACCGATTCGATGACCATTCGCTCGAACCATCGATCACCCGGATGGTGGTGCCCCAGACGCTCGATAGGGATACGAAAGAGGCGAATGGTTTTGGTCTTCTTGTCGACGTGTAATCGAGCGACACCGGGAACGTCGCCCGGTTGATCGGGCATCGCCTGAATCATTACAACAACGTTTTTGAGCTCGTCTGGCGCGATCTTGCGCAGGTAGTCGACCATGGCCTCGACGACATCGGAGAAGCCGTGTGATCGCCGTCTTTTCGCCGAGACGATAGGGCCTGTCGTGAGCGAACGGGAGGGCCGACGCGACCTTCCGTGCAACACGCTCACCCTCCCACGCTAGTCGAGTGCGGAACACTACACTGCCCATCATGCGGGAGCGACGACGGCCAATTCGGACCTGCAGCAAGGTCGGCTGTCACGACAGCGCAGAAGCCACCCTCACCTACGTCTACTCCGACTCTGAAGCGGTGGTCGGGCCCCTCGCGCTACACCCTGAGCCCCACTCCTACGACCTGTGTCCCCAGCACGCGACCCGGTTGACAGTGCCACAGGGGTGGCGGGTGGTGCGCTACCGCCCAGAGCCTGACCCCTTCTGAGTAGTCTGAGACGGTGACTCACCCGCTCAACGACATCGTCAAGGCCTACGACGTCCGTGGCCTGGTCGCCACTCAGCTCACGCCTCAGGTGGCCTATGCGCTCGGTGTGGCGGCAGTGGGGGAGTTGGGTCTCGAAGGTAAGCCCTTCGTCATCGGTCACGACATGCGCCCCTCGTCACCCGAGCTTGCCCGCGCCATGGAAGCCGGAGCACACGCTGCCGGTGCCACGGTGATGCCGATTGGACTGTGTTCGACCGATATGGCCTATTTTGCGTCCGGCCACTTTGATGCGGCCGCCGCGATGATTACCGCGAGCCACAACCCCGCTGAATACAACGGCATCAAGTTTTCAAAAGCAGGCGCCAAAGGTGTCAGTCTGAACACGGGCCTCGCTGGGATCCGCGACCGGGCAATCGCGTTTTTGGAACACACCCCGAACCCCGAAATTCCCGTTGAGGGGGCAGGGGAGACCGATGTGTTGGGTGACTACGTGTCGTATTTACGACAGCTCGTTGATTTAGAAAAAATCCGGCCCCTCACAGTGGTGGTCGATGCGGCAAACGGCATGGGGGGCTTCACGGTTCCCGCCGTGTTGGGTGAGGGTGCGGGCTTTGCTCCACTGCCACTCGAGATAGTCGAGATGTATTTCGAACTCGATGGCACGTTCCCCAATCACGAAGCCAACCCGCTTGAGCCAAAGAACCTCGTTGACTTGCAGAAGGCAGTAGTCGAACGCGATGCGGACATTGGAATCGCCTTCGATGGCGACGCCGATCGCTGCTTCGTGGTGGACGAACACGGGAATCCCGTAAGCCCCAGTGTGATTGGGTCGCTCGTGGCGAAACGCGAGATTACCCGCGTTCGCGAGCAGCTGGGAGAGGGCTCGCCCACGGTGCTACACAACCTTATTTGTTCGATGGTGGTGAAAGAAACCATCGAAGCCCAGGGGGCTGTTGCTGTGCGCACTTCGGTGGGGCATTCGCTGATCAAAGACGAGATGGCCCGCACGAATGCCGTGTTTGGTGCGGAACACTCGGCCCACTACTACTTCCGTGACTTTTATGGCGCCGATTCGGGCATGCTCGCCGCCCTCCACGTGCTCGCTGAACTAGGTCACGGTGACAAGCCATTGAGTTTGATTGCCGCGGACTACAGCCCCTATGTCCAATCCGGTGAAATCAACACCCGGGTAGCTGACACTGACGCCACGGTTGCCCGGGTTGCTGAAGCCTTCGTAGGCCGGGGCGAGGTAGATCGCCTCGATGGGTTGAGCGTGGTGGGACCCACATCAGGCGAGGGAATGTGGTGGTTCAACGTTCGCGCGTCAAACACGGAACCCCTGCTTCGACTGAATGTTGAAGCGGCAAATAAATCACTTCTTGAGGACATTACGAGCGAAGTAATCGCGATTATTTCTGCGGGCTAAGTACACCCCGCTCAGACGAGCTTCACAGGCTTTGTCGTGAGAGACTAGAGCCCATGTTGACAGCTACCCCCATTCAGTACCGCGTTGCCGATTTGACCCTCGCCGAGGCCGGCCGCCACCAGATTCGTCTCGCCGAACACGAGATGCCCGGGCTCATGGCCCTCCGTGAAGAGTTCGGACCCCACCAGCCGCTCAAAGGCGCGCGTATCGCCGGCTCTTTGCACATGACCGTGCAGACCGCGGTGCTCATCGAAACCCTCGTCGCACTCGGTGCGCAGGTGCGCTGGGCGAGCTGCAACATCTTTTCCACCCAAGACGAAGCGGCCGCTGCCCTCGTCGTGGGATTGGGAACCCCGGAGAACCCGCAGGGAACCCCCGTGTTTGCCTGGAAGGGCGAGACATTGGAGGAGTATTGGTGGTGCACCGAGCAGATTTTTGACTGGTCGGCGTCCGGTCACCAGGGCCCCAACATGATTTTGGACGATGGTGGTGACGCCACGCTTCTCGTGCACAAGGGTGTCGAGTTTGAAGCAGCCGGGTCGGTGCCCGAGCCCTCCTCAGAGGACCCCGCAGAATGGCGCGTTGTTCTGGGGCTTCTGCGTAAGTCCTTGGAAGAAGCTCCCGGTAAGTACACCGCTATTGCCAAAGACATCAAGGGTGTGACTGAAGAAACGACTACGGGTGTGCACCGCCTTTATGAGTTCTTCAAAGAGGGAAAGCTCCTCTTCCCCGCGATCAACGTGAACGACTCGGTGACGAAGTCGAAGTTTGACAACAAATACGGCATCCGCCACTCCTTAGTCGATGGCCTGAACCGCGCCACCGACACCCTCATTGGCGGCAAGGTCGCCTTTGTCGCCGGCTACGGCGACGTGGGAAAGGGTTCGGCAGAGTGTCTGCGCGGCCAGGGTGCTCGGGTGATTATTTCCGAGATTGACCCAATCAACGCGCTCCAGGCAGCGATGGATGGCTACCAGGTCGCCAAGCTCGAGAGTGTGATTGACCAGGTCGACATTTTGGTCACCTCAACCGGAAACAAGGTCGTGGTCACGGTTGACCACCTTCTTCAGCTCAAGCACCAGGCGATTGTCGCGAATGTCGGTCACTTCGACAACGAAATCGACATGGCCGGTTTGGAAGCTCTCCCCGGTGCGACGAGCGTTGAAATCAAGCCGCAGGTGCACGAATGGCACATGCCCAACGGACGCAGCATCTTGATGCTCTCCGAAGGCCGCCTGATGAACCTCGGTAATGCCACGGGGCACCCCAGCTTTGTGATGAGCACCTCGTTCGCTAACCAGGTTCTCGCCCAAATCGAGGTCTTCACGAACCTGGAGGCCTACCCGCTCGGTGTTCACATGCTGCCCAAGCACCTCGATGAAAAGGTGGCACGCCTGCACCTGCGCTCGCTGGGTGTTGAGCTCACCGAACTCACCGACGAGCAGGCAGAGTACATCGGCGTGCCCAAGGCAGGCCCCTACAAGGTCGAGCACTACCGCTACTAGGCCTCGGTATGGGCGCGGGGCGTCGGTGTAGGCTTAGCGCTCAGCCGTCGGTCCGCGTGCGTGGAGGTGAGGGGTGACCCCAACAATTCTGGTCGTCGACGACGACCAAGCTTTGGCGGAGATGATCACAATCATGCTCCGGGGGGAGGGTTTTGACACCCACCACGCTGAAGATGGCCCCGTTGCGCTCGAACAACTCGAAGAAGTCAATCCTGATGTGGTGTTGCTCGATGTGATGTTGCCCGGTATGGACGGCATGGACGTCTGCGCGAAAATCCGCGAGACCAGTGGTGTGCCGATCATCATGCTGACGGCGAAGTCAGACTCGGCCGATGTCGTCCAAGGTTTGGAAAACGGTGCTGACGACTATGTGGTGAAGCCGTTTAACCCCAAAGAACTGGTCGCTCGCATTCGCGCGCGCTTGCGTCCGTCGCCCGAGACGAACGAACCCCAGGTGACGTTAATTCAGATTGCCGACGTGGAAATCGACGTACCCGGTCATGAGATCCGTCGCGGTGGAACCCGAATCAACCTCACCCCGCTCGAATTCCAGTTGTTGTTGACGCTGGCACTCAAACCCCAGCAGGTGTTTACGCGTGAGGTGCTCTTAGAGCAGGTGTGGGGGTATCAGTACAAGGCCGACACCCGGCTCGTCAATGTTCACGTGCAGCGGTTGCGCTCGAAGATTGAGCTCGATCCCGATAATCCGGTCATTGTTGAGACCATCCGCGGGGTGGGGTATCGCTCCGGTAAGGCTGTGACCCCGCCGGAGGCGACGCCAAGCGAATGATGTGGCGCTGGTGGCGGGAAGTCAAAGACATCCTCGCCGGACCCGTCCGATTCTGGCGAGCATCCCTGCTCACCCGAACGGTGACCATCACGGCGCTTCTCTCCGGAGTGGCTGTCACCGTCATCGGCGGGTACATGTCCCTCACCATCCAATCCAGCTTGTTTAGCTCCCGCCTCGACCAAGTGGTCGCGGAGAGTGTTCGCACCTCGAACCAGATTCAAGCAATATTTGACAATTCGGTCACTCCACAGGGAACTATCGACGTCGAGACGGCGAATAGTTCGGCGCAGACAGCTATTCGCACCAACCAGTCGGTCCCCGGTGCTGGGGGTTTTGCGATTCTGCGCACGCCGGGCCAAATCACGGCGCAGACAATGACCTCAACATCGACCTCTGGGCTCGACTTGGAGATTCTCTCCACCAGGCTTCGCCAGGCGGTCGTCCAATCACCTGACCAGCTCCACCAGCAGTCGGTGGGGCTCACGGTGGAGGGGCAGGTCGTGCCCGCAGTGGTAGTTGGTTCAGTGATCCAGGTGCCCACCGCAGGCTCCTACGAGCTCTACTTGATCTACGACTTCTCCGACGTCCAGTCGACGCTGAACCTTGTGCAGCAAACGCTGATTGTTGGCTCGATTCTGTTGGTGCTCATCATCGCTCTCTTCACCTGGCTAGTTGTTCGACTGGCCATTCGCCCGGTGAAGAAGGCGGCTCAAACGGCGGAGCGCTTCGCGCAGGGTTTTTTAGATGAACGACTCAACGTTCGCGGACACGACGTCATTGCGACCCTCGCTCGCTCCTTCAACGAGATGGCCCAAAGTATCGAATCGCAGCTGGTGCGGTTGGGCAAACTCTCACGCTTACAACAGCGGTTTGTCTCCGATGTCTCCCACGAGTTGCGCACCCCGCTCACCACGATTCGGCTCGCCGCCGATGTCTTAAACGGTCGCCGCGACCAACTGGATGCGGAATCAGCCCGCTCACTTGAGCTCTTACTTACCCAAATTGAGCGGTTTGAGTCGATGCTCACCGATCTTCTCGAAATGAGTCGATACGACGCGGGTGCGGTCAACATTGACCGCGAGCCCATCAACGTGGTCGAAATTGTTCAGGACTGCCTCGACCAGCTCGCGCCGCTGGCCGAGCAGAAGGGCTCGCCACTTCTTCTGGAAGTGTTTGGCGGTTACGGCGAGGTGGAAGCTGACCCAAGGCGTCTGCGCCGCATTGTTCTCAACTTCATTGGCAACGCGATCGACCACGGGGAATCGCGACCGATTGTCACCTTTATCGACTCCAACGAGCAGGCCGTCGCGATCGCGGTGCGCGACTGGGGTGTGGGGATGGACGAGCGAGAAGTCTCGCGCGTGTTCGACCGATTCTGGCGGGCTGACCCCTCGCGCCAGCGCAGTACCGGTGGCACGGGACTGGGCCTTGCCATCGCCCAAGAGGACGCTCTGGCCCACGATGGTCGAATCGACGTGTGGAGCGAACCGGGCGTGGGCACCTGCTTCCGTGTGGTCCTCCCGCGAAGCATCCACTCTTCCGTCAACGACTCCCCGCTTCCCTTGCCCCCGGAAACCGACCTTGTCGATGTCGAGGGTCGGCTCGTAGACGCCACGGAGATGAGCCCCTCATGATTCGGCGTATCCTCGCGGCTCTCGCAGCCCTCTCCCTCGCCGGGTGCACCCAGCTCCCCATCTCGAGCGAGGTCGTTGCTATTGACCCGGATACGGTCACCGTCGACACTGAAGTCGACTTCTTGCCACCGGGGCCGACGGCGGGCGCTAGCCCCCAAGAAATCATTCAGGGGTTCATCGCAGCGGGCGCCGCCGCGCAAAACAATTTCCGGGTGGCCCGCAGCTACCTCACCGAGGAATACCGTGAGGTGTGGAACCCGAATCAAAGCGCACTCATTAGCGGGGGTGCCTGGACGATCAGCTCGCTCGAACCCAACCAGTGGCTCTACACCGCGTCTGTGGTGGCGAGTGTTGATGAGGCGGGAAGGTACGAAGATGTCTCGCCACAAAGCACCCAAGAGTTGGTTTTTTCTCTCAATGAGGTCGATGGGCAGTGGCGGATCTCTGAAGCCCCAGACGGCATCATGCTCAGTGAAGTGGCCTTCCGCGAATCATTTGAATCGATTCGCCTCTACTACTACTCCGCGGATTATCGCGAGCTCGTTCCGGATGTGCGCTGGTTCGCCTCGCGCGGCGATGTTCTCACCAAAGTAATCCGAGGCCTGCTTCAGCCCCCGTCGTATTGGCTAAACCAGGGCGCCACTGTCTCGGCGTTCCCACCCGGCACCCAATTGGCTCTCTCTCCAGTGCCCGTGGTGGAAGGTCAAGCCCAAGTGGACTTGTCGGAATCTGTGCTTGATGCCGACGAAACACAGCGGGAGAGAATGCGGTGGCAGCTGATCACCACCTTGCAGCAAATCTCTGACGTCTCTGACGTGGCCATTACCGTCAACCAGACTCCCGTTGCGATTCCGTTCAACGAAGAGGATCAGCCGGTGTTAACGTCGGGGCGTGACCCGCGGGTGTTAGTCGTGCGGGGAAGTGAGTTTGGTTACCTCCAGGCGGGTCGTGTGGAGAGTATCGACGAGTTAGAAGCTTCCGTATTGAGTCTGAGGCCAGAAAAAATCTTTTATTCGGCGGAATTCGACCAGGCCGCCGTCGTCGGGGCCGGGGGGCTCTGGCGGGTCAATGGAGAAGGGGTTTTCGAGCTACCTCTTGATGATCGAGAGAACCTGGTTCGCCCCATCATCGACTCGTGCGGGTTTATCTGGTCGATGAATTCTGATTTGGGCGATGGCGAGCTCCGCGTCTTTCCTCCGGGGGTGGTCGATCCGCTCGTCGATGTCATTCCCATCGAGGTCGAACTGCCCGATGCGGCGCAAGTGGTGTCCTTTGAGCTGGCGCGTGACAATACAAGGCTGATGTTGCTTGTCCAAGGCGACGGCAACACGCGAGTCTTGCTGACTGCGGTGCAGCGCCAGGCAAGTTGTGAACCTGTGGGGGTCGGCGAATTTCTCGAACTCAGCCCTCTCGTCGGCCAAGCGGTCGATGCCGCTTTTGTGGACGAATCGCAGGTAGCGGTGGTGGCCCGTCAAGACTCTGCTGGAGAAGTCGTCGTCCAAGACGTGAGCGGACGGGTCTCCAATGCCGGGCGCCCCATTGACCCCGTCACCTTGGTCGGCGGTGTGGGCGGTGTTCCAGGGCTGAGGCTGCTGACCGAGCAGGGACAGGTTTATCAGCCGCGAGGTAACGGTTGGCAAGCCACGGGTGATCGCGCCAGCGTATTGGTCACCCAGCGCTAGTCCACACCTGTTTATTGACGCTCCTCTTTCACGAGGTTGCGCCCGGCGACAGCAATTGACACTTCGTGGTGCTCTGCTGAAGCTATGCCTTCACTCCAACCGGTTCTGACTGACACTCTCGCCGTCATTGCCCCCGTCGAGTGTGTTGGATGCGGTGATCCGGATACCTCCCTGTGTGTGCCGTGCTCACAGCCTTTTCGCTCCAAGGGAATAGAAGTTCAGCGGGCAATCTCGCGAGAGCTCTTTGGACGACCCGTCCGAGCCTGCGCGAACTATGAGGGTTCCAGTAGGGCAGTAGTGGTCGGATTCAAAGACCAAGGACACTACCGAATTGCCCCTTTTCTCGCTCAGTCACTTGCTCGGTTACTGGAACCGCTCGTCGAGGCCCACCCCCACGCCCTCATCGTGCCTGTTCCCTCGACTATCCGGGGCCGACTTCGCAGAGGCATCGAACCCACTTCCGTGCTCTTGCGGGAGCTGGGCCGACTGCGAACCACCTGGAACTGCTCCTAGGCGCTGAAGATACCCGGCTATGCCTCGTCATGGACGGCCCGGCCGTCGAAAACGTTGAGCAGACGAGAGAGGCTCGCCGCACCACGTCGCTTCATTGTCAATCGAACCGTCGCCAACCGAGAAGTAATTTTGCTCGACGAGGTCGTCACCACGGGCTCGACCCTCGAAGCGTGTGCTCGTGCGATTCGAGAAAACGGCGGTGTCGTCGTCGCCGCCGTCGCCCTGGCAGCGACACCGCGGGACTCGATGGTGGCCCATCAGCAGTCTGTGAATCGGACGTGACACCGCGTTGGTCGCGGGTCTACGCTGGGGACAATTCCGAACGACGACGCAGGAGGACCACATGGACATCACACTTCTCTCCCACGACGTTTCTCTCCCGGACCGGTTTCGTGATTACGTGAACGAAAAGTCCGACCGCGTCCTCGCACTGGCTGAGCACGCTCGTACGTTTCAAGTGAAGGTGTCTCGAGAGAACTCCAGTCGCGGGGGACCCTCCGAGGACATTGTTGAGCTCACCGTTGTGGGCAAGGGCCCGGTGATTCGGGCGGAGGCTCGAAACAGCGACAAATACACCGCTTTTGATGAAGCTGTTGATCATTTGGTGCGGCGCCTGCGACGCGCGAAGGACAAGGGCGCGCCCCACCACGGTGCCCACCGCAGCAAGTCGATGGGTGAAGTGAGCGCGAATGCTTTTGCCGAAATCGACGTGACCCCCGCGAGCGTGGAAGTTATTCGAAGGGTCGAAACGGGAAGTATTCCCGTGTTAAGCGAGGACGAGCTCGGTGAGATTGACCAATCTGAGAGCCCAGTTGTCATTCGCAGGAAGGTGTTTCCCGCGTCATCAATGAGTGCTGATGACGCCGTGGACCAGATGGAACTGGTCGGTCACGACTTCTTCCTCTTTGTCGATACCGAAACCAACCGGCCCAGTGTGGTGTACCGCCGCAAGGGATGGCAGTACGGAGTCATTGCTCTCGAAGAGAGCTAGGGCTTGGTTGATAGCATTGCCGTTTGGAGCGAGCCCGCTCCACACAATGGGGCGAGGTAGGTTTCGTGGCTAACGTTTTTGAGCGTGTACTTCGAGTAGGCGAAGGGCGCATTCTTCGAGCGCTCAATCAGAGCGTGAAGGCCGTGAACGCTTTGGAAGAAGACTTTGTTCACCTCAGCGACGACGATCTCCGGGCTGAGACTGATGAACTGCGTGAGCGCTACGCTGCCGGAGAATCGCTCGACGACCTCCTCCCCGAAGCGTTCGCCGCAGTAAGGGAAGCCGCCAAGCGAACTATTGGTCTGCGTCACTTCGACGTGCAGATCATGGGTGGCGCTGCGCTTCACAAGGGCAACATCGCCGAGATGAAGACTGGTGAAGGTAAGACACTGGTCGCCACCCTCGCCGCCTATCTGAACGCGATCCCCGCCCGTGGGGTGCACATCGTCACGGTGAACGACTACCTGGCGAAATACCAGTCAGAACTGATGGGTCGAGTGTTCCGCGCACTGGGGATGACCACGGGTTGCATTCTTTCGGGGCAAACTCCTGAAGAGCGTCGGGTTCAGTATCAGGCTGACATTACCTATGGCACCAACAACGAGTTTGGCTTTGACTATTTGCGCGACAACATGGCGCTGAGCAAATCCGACCTGGTTCAACGCGGACACTTTTTCGCCATCGTTGACGAGGTCGACTCCATTCTGATCGACGAGGCGCGGACGCCACTCATTATTTCTGGCCCCGCGTCAGGGGAGGCCAACCGCTGGTTTGGTGAGTTTGCCAAGCTAGCCGAGCGACTCTCACCAGGTGTGGACTACGAAGTCGACGAGAAAAAGCGGACGGTAGGAGTGTTGGAGACCGGTATCGAAAAGGTCGAAGACTACCTCGGTATCGACAACCTGTATGAGTCGGCCAACACCCCACTGATTTCCTTCCTCAACAACGCCATCAAGGCGAAGGCCCTCTTCCGCAAAGACAAGGACTACGTCGTGATCAACGACGAAGTTCTGATTGTAGACGAACACACCGGGCGTATCCTCGCGGGCCGCCGATACAACGAAGGTATTCACCAGGCCATAGAGGCTAAAGAAGGTGTGCCCATCAAGGCAGAGAACCAAACTCTCGCTACCGTGACCTTGCAGAACTACTTCCGTCTCTACCGCAAACTCTCGGGTATGACCGGTACCGCGCAAACCGAGGCGGGCGAGCTCATGTCGACCTACAAGCTCGGTGTCGTCCCGATTCCGACAAACAAGCCCATGATTCGCCTGGACAAGCCGGACCTGATTTATCGAGATGAAGAAGCGAAGTATCGCCAAGTCGTGCGCGACATTGTCGAGCGTCACAAGAAGGGCCAGCCGGTTCTCGTGGGAACCACGAGCGTCGAAAAGAGCGAGCGAATCTCCCAAGCACTCTCCAAGGAGGGTGTTCGTCACGAAGTGCTCAACGCGAAGAACCACGCTCGCGAAGCGGCCATCGTGTCCCAAGCGGGACGGTTGGGTGCGGTGACCGTCGCCACCAATATGGCGGGTCGTGGAACTGACATCATGCTCGGAGGTAACGTCGAGTTCATTGCCGTGCAGACCCTGGCAGAACGCGGGCTCAGTCCAGTAGAGACGCCGGAAGAGTATGAGGCTGCCTGGGACGAGGTTTTTCGTGACGTGACAGTCCGCTGCGAAGAAGAGGGCGCGAAGGTTCGCGAACTCGGCGGGCTCTATGTTCTCGGCACCGAACGCCACGAGTCTCGCCGTATCGACAATCAGCTGCGCGGTCGCTCGGGCCGTCAGGGTGATCCGGGTGAGAGCCGTTTCTACCTCTCGCTCCAGGACGATCTGATGCGACTGTTCAACGCCGGGGCCGCCCAGGCGCTAATGGCTCGGACTTCGCCCGATGAAGAAGACCTTGCTATCGAATCAAAGGTCGTATCTCGTGCCATTCAGTCGGCGCAGTCTCAGGTCGAAGCGCGTAACGCCGAGATTCGCAAGAACGTTCTCAAATACGACGACGTGCTGAATCGTCAGCGTCAAGCCATCTATGACGACCGCCGCCACATTCTCGAGGGTGACAACATCTCAGAACAGGTGCATGACTTCATCGAGAAAACCATTCGCACGGTTATCACAGAGAAGATTGGTGACTTGCCGCCTGAGGACTGGGATCTCGAAGCGCTGTGGACCGAACTGAAAACGCTCTTTCCCACGAGCATCACCGTCGATGAACTCTTGACCCAGTTGGGCTCTCGCCCGTCTGTTGACGACGTCATTTTTGAGGTCCTCTCCGACGTCAACATTGCCTATGGCAAGAGAGAGGCCACTCTGGGCGAAGCGGTCATGCGCGAGCTGGAGCGCCGTGTGGTGCTCAGCGTGATTGACCGTCGCTGGCGCGACCACCTCTACGAAATGGACTATCTGAAAGACGGTATTGGCTTGCGGGCCATGGCCCAGCGCGATCCGTTGGTCGAATATCAGCGAGAGGGATACGCGCTCTTCCAGGGCATGATGGGCCAGATTCGTGAAGACACGACCGGTTTTATTTTCAACCTCGAGGTTCAGATTCAGCAGCCCACCGCCCAAGTTGGCCCCATTGTCTCGGCAAAGGGTCTGATGGAGCAGGCTCCCGCGCAGGGTCTCAGCTACTCTGCCCCCACCGCCGACGGTGACGTGGAAGTGCGCAACCAGTCGGGCCAGGTGGTGCAGTCAAACGAGCAGGCACCTGCGTCGGCTTTCCAGCGCCAACCGCAAAACACTCAACCCTCGGCGACACCGACTCAACCTGCACCCGCAGGCGCCCGCCCCGCTGCCCCCGCCCAGCGCGGAACCTTTGGTCAAGCTAGCCCATCTCAGGGTCAGGCTCCCGCCGGTAACCGCGCTCAGCGTCGTGCAGCGAAGAAGCGAAAGAAATAGCTACAACTTTGTCGAGAAAGTGAAGAAGCTCGCACCATTACGCTGAATGGGTGGCTGTGTCATCCAATTCGGTTCCCGGTGCCTCGGCGCTGAACGACGCCGATTATGCGCTGTTGCAACAAATAGTGGGCGAAGGACAGCTTCTTGCCGACCTAGCATTCGCCGACATTGTCTTTTGGGCGCGAACCTCAGACGGATCCTTCGTGGCGGCAGCCCACCTGCGTCCATCCAGTTCCGCCACCCTCTTTTATCGCGATGTGGTGGGCACGAAACCGCGTGCCGAGTGGCAAGGCCTCATCGAGAGGGCTTATGACACGAAGCTCATCGTGGATTCGAGCCATCCGGACTGGTTTGAGCAAACCCCCGCACGCACACGGGCGGTACCCGTTAATAGGCGCACTCGTTCAGGTGGGACTGACCTCGATCGGCCTCCGCTCGCGGTCGTCACCCGCCACTCGAATTTGAGTGAGTCGCGGATGCCGTCTCGCTTGGAGCTCACCTTCAACGAATGCGCCAATGATCTCTTTCGCATGATTTCGGAGGGAAGTTTTCCTGACCCAGAAACCCCTATGGCTCCCTCCCGTGGGGCACCTCGTGCTTCCGACGGTTTGATTCGTTTAGACACGGGAGGCCGCGTCGTCTTCGCGAGTCCGAACGCGCTCTCGGCGTTCGGTCGCCTCGGTTTTGACCAGGAGTTAGAGGGCCGTCTGCTTTCTGAAGTCACCACTTCCCTGTTGTCCGGGAGGTTGATAGTTGACGAGTCGCTACCGCTCGTGGTGAGTGGCCGGGCACCCTGGCGCAGCGATGTCGAGGCATCCGGTGTGACAGTGACCTTGCGAGCCATACCGCTCAAAGCCGCGGGGGAGCGCACGGGTGCGCTCGTACTCTGTCGTGACGTCACGGTTTTGCGTCGACAAGAGCGCGAACTGATCACCAAAGACGCCACGATTCGTGAGATTCACCATCGGGTGAAAAACAACCTCCAGACGGTCGCTTCGCTTTTACGGATTCAATCACGCCGCACGAGCGACGAAAACGCCCGCGATGCTTTGAATCAGGCGATGCGCCGTGTGGCTGCCATTGCGGTTGTGCACGACACCCTCTCGGAGGGCTTGAGTCAAAACGTCGATTTCGATGAGGTTTTTGACCGGGTGATGATGTTGGCGGCAGAGGTGGCGTCGGGAACGAACCAGGTCATCAAACCTCAACTCAAGGGACGCTTTGGCATCTTGCCTAGCGAATACGCAACCCCCCTTGCGCTGGCACTTACTGAACTGGTGACCAACGCGGTGGAACACGGCTTGAAGGGCCGAGAGCAAGGCGAGGTGGTGATTACTGCCACGCGTGGCCCGGATCGTCTGGAAGTCGTTGTTGCCGATAACGGTGGTGGATTACACGATGGCAGCATCGGCGAGGGTTTGGGAACGCAAATCGTTCGCACACTCGTCGAGGGTGAACTCAGCGGAAAAATCGAATGGAAGTCGACAGCTGGCACCAGCACTGAAGTGGTCGTAGTGGTCCCGTTGCAATACCTCGATGAACAGCCGATGACGGCTGCTATTCCTCTGGTTTAGGACGCGCGACGGGCGCGAGCAGCGCGGCGCTTTAGGGCACGGCGCTCGTCTTCGCTGAGGCCACCCCACACACCCGAGTCCTGGTTAGTGTCCAGGGCGTACTGCAGGCAGTACTCGGTGACGGGGCAGGTGGAGCACACGACCTTCGCCTGGTCGATCTGCTCGACGGCGGGTCCGGTGTTGCCGACTGGGAAGAACAGTTCGGGGTCGACAGTGAGGCAGGCTGCTCGGTCGCGCCAATCCATGGTTGCTCCTTGTGGTGGGGGTTGCGAATATCGCGGGGTCTTAGGTGGTGGCGTGACTCGCAATCAGGCGCCCGATCACAGGCTGATGGAGTACTGATTCCGCCCACTGCGGTGTGAACGTCACGACAACCAGAGGCTAGAATCGCACATTCAGAGGTCTCAATCAAGGGTTGAAGGATAATTCGTGGCAGGAGATTCAGCTAACTCCCAGTTTGGGGTTCGCCTCCTCGTCGGCATTTCCGCCCTGCAAACAGCCGTTGTGTCGGCCTTCGGACTCTTCCTTGTTGTAGAACTTTTCATTGCCACACCCGATTCCATGGCATCAGCGGTGTTCTTAGCAGCCATCGTGCTTGGTTTTGCGGTGGCGCTGGCGTTCATCACGCGCGGACTGTGGCAGGGGAAGCCTGCAGCGAGGAGCGCATCACTGGTCTGGCAGGTGTTACAGGGGGCAATCGGTCTCGCCAGTGGCGAGGGTGTGTTTGCCCGCTGCGACCTGGCACTCGTCATCGGAGTACCCGCGGTGATCGCAATTGGACTCATCCTGTTTCATCCTGGAGTCCGCGATCACTTTGATCGCTAGCTCAGGCCGAGCTTCTTCCTCAGGCTCTCGACGTGTCCAGTTGCCTTGACGTTGTAGAGCGCGTGCTCGATGGTTCCTGTTTCGTCGATGACGAAAGTCGAGCGAATCACACCCTGGACTTTCTTGCCGTACATCGACTTCTCGCCGAAGGCGCCGTAGGCGTGGTGGGTGGCAAGGTCTTTGTCAGACAGGAGCGGGAAACCGAGGTCCTCTTCCTTCGCAAACTTCTGGAGGGCAGGAAGGTCATCCTTGCTCACGCCTAGTACGACATAACCCGCTGACTGAAGTGAGGCCATATTGTCTCGGAAGTCACAGGCCTGAGTCGTGCAGCCGGGAGTAGAAGCGGCGGGGTAGAAGTAGAGGATGACTTTCTTTCCAGAGAAGTCAGAGAGAGAAACGGTGTTGCCGTCTTTGTCGCTCAACGAGAATGCAGGCGCTTGTGCGCCGGCTTCTAAGACTGCGTTCGACACGGGTACTCCTTTAGGCGAGGGTTTGTGGTGTGCAGAGCGTATGTGGGAAAGCTGACTTCTTGCCGAGACTGAGCTCGTGGGGGAGGTAATAGTGAAGGTGCTACGCTAGGCAACTGGCTTACACGCCTATCCGCACCTCTAGCTCAATTGGCAGAGCAACTGACTCTTAATCAGTGGGTTCCGGGTTCGAGTCCCGGGGGGTGTACGACTAAATCAGTTGCATTGA
>Ga0255771_1002943_pt1 | contig 16475 bp, 17 predicted proteins | sample 011ome_19_FD_179969 | JGI IMG/M metagenome (GOLD analysis project Ga0255771, IMG submission 179969) | Coastal salt marsh microbial communities from the Groves Creek Marsh, Skidaway Island, Georgia - 011510BT metaG (version 2) | ecosystem: Environmental > Aquatic > Marine > Intertidal zone > Salt...
AGTGGCTGCTCGGCGAAGCGGCCATGCAGATCGAAATCGGCCGCCTGCTGACCATGCGCGCGGCGGTCAAGCTGGACGCCGGGGATTTCGCGCGCAAGGAAGTATCCATGGCGAAGGTCATGGTGTCGGAGACGCTGCACAAGGCCATCGACACCGCCATCCAGCTGCGCGGCGCGCGCGGCTATTCGAAGGACACCCCGCTTGAATGGATGTACCGCTATGCCCGTCAGGCGCGTCTGGTGGACGGATCGTCGGAGACCCACAAAATGGTCCTGTCGCGCCACCTGCTGAGCGAGGGTACCGATTTCTGGAGCTGGGACTGACATGCCGCTTTCCCCTTTCATCCGCGATGCCGCCGGCGCCGACAGCGTCACGATCGAAGACGGCGCTTTGCTGTCCGGCGGCGCCATTCAGGAAAACCGCGCCCTGACGGTGACCATTCATGGCGGCGCTTTCGACGGCCGGCACGACCTGGTTTTGCGGACCGAAGCGATGGCGACGATTTCCGAAAGCCGGCCGCTCGACCAGCAATTCGCCCTTCTGAAAGCCGCGGAAGCTGCAGGCGTGCGCGTGCCGCGACCGTTCTGGCATTGCGGGGACGCCGCCATCGCGGGTAAGCCGTTCTATCTGATGGAGCGCGTTACCGGCACGGCGCTGGGCAACCGGATTGCCCGCGCGGGCGCGCAGCCGGCCCTGGCGGAAACGCTCGCCCGGGAACTGGCGCGTATTCACGGTATCCAGCCGCCGCATCCGACGCTGGGTTTCCTGGGCGCTATTCGCGACACCCCGGCGACGGACGCCATTGCAACCTACCGCGCCTATCTGGACGAGATGCCGGAGCCGCACCCGGTCCTGGAATGGACGCTGCGCTGGCTGGAGATCAACGCGCCGCCGGTGGGGGAAACGGTGCTCTGCCACCGGGATTTCCGGACCGGGAATTACATGGTCGATGACGACGCGCTCACCGGGATTCTCGACTGGGAATTCGCCGGCTGGGGCGATCCGCACGAGGATATCGCGTGGTTCTGCGCACGCTGCTGGCGTTTCGCGGGGCCGCAACTCGATGCCGGCGGGATTGCTCCAAGGGATGTTTTCTACCGGGCCTACGAACAGGCTTCCGGCCGCACAATCGATCCCGTTCTGGTGCAGTACTGGGAAGCGATGGCGCATGTGCGCTGGGCCGTGATCGCCCTGCAACAGGCGATGCGGCACCGGTCGGGCAGCGAGATCAGTCTCGAACTGGCCCTGATCGGGCGGCGTATCGCAGAGATCGAATACGAATGCCTGAACCTGACGGGAGCCCTGTCATGAGGAACCGGCCCGACGCCCGCGAACTTCTGGAAGCCGCCGAACGCACGCTATCCAGCGAGGTCGCGACCGATCTGTCGAACCGCCAGCGCTACAACGTGGCGCTGATCGCATCGGCGCTGGGCATTGCGCGCCGGGAACTTGGCAACGGCGCGACGGCGTGGCCGGAAGAACTGGCGGCGCTGCAAGCCCTGTATGGCGCGGACGGGACCGAAACGGATGACCAGGCGCTGCACCGGCTGAACCGCAAATTCGCGGCGGATCTGCGGGCGGGCGTCTATGACGAGGTCGGTAAAACCCGCCATGCGGCGCAGAAACTGTTGCGCGAGGACGTGCTCGCGCGCCTGGCCGAGGACAATCCGGGATACGTCAGATAGAGCGTTGAACGGAATGTGCGGCGCGTTGACGTGAAACCGGTCTGACCTATCTTTACCGGACACGCCGCATGATGGAGGCCGCCATGAATTTCCGATCCCTGTTATCCCTTGCCGCCGGCGCGGCCCTGATGATTGCCCTGCCGCAGAGCGCGTCGGCGACGCCGGAGACCGGAAAGGCCGCCCCCGCGTTCAGCGGCACGGACAGCCGCGGCAAACCGGTCGCGCTTGGCGATTTCAAAGGCAAGACCGTGGTTCTCGAATGGACCAACCATGACTGCCCCTATGTGCGGAAGCATTACAGCAGCGGCAACATGCAGGCGATTCAGCGCGATGCGGCGAAAGACGGCATTGTCTGGCTGCAGGTGATCTCGTCGGCGCCGGGGCTTGAGGGGCATGTCGACGGCAGGCAGGCCGAAGCGCTGAACGCCGAGCGCAACGCCGCGCCCGGCGGTGTCCTGCTGGACCCCGACGGAAAAATCGGCCGGCTGTATGCCGCCCGCCATACCCCGACCATGGCGATTATCGACGGCGCCGGCCGGCTCGCCTATTATGGCGCGATTGACAATAATTCGAACTGGCATCCGGATTCGATCAGGGGGGCGCGGAATCATGTCCGGATGGCGCTGGCGGATATCCAGGCAGGTCGTGCCGTGAGTGTGGCAAAGACCCGCGCCTATGGCTGCAGCATCAAATACATGAATTAGGACACCCATGAGCCGACGCAAGAGCATCCATATCGACGGGTTCAGCCACAAGAACCCCATCCCCAACGCGTCGGTGATCGGCAATCTGCTGGCCACCGGGGTCATCATGGGCCGCGATACGCGCAGCGAGACCATCCCCGACACCATCGAGGCGCAATGCGCGATCATGTTCGATCACGTCCGCGAAATCGTCAAAGCGGCGGGCGGCACGACGGACGACATCATCAAGATGAGCGTCTGGCTGAAAGACCCGTCCGACCGGGCGGCGCTGAACGCCGAGTGGACGGCAATGTTTCCCGACCCCGAAAACCGCCCCGCCCGCCATGCATTCACGCTGGAGGGCGATTCGCCGGTCATGATCCAGTGCGATTTCATGGCAGTGCTCGCCGACTGACCACTCGCAACCGAACGAAAAGGCCCGGACAGGACTCATTCGTGCGCTCAAAAGTTAGCTTCTGCTAATATTTATAGCCATGTTTTACAATATTAGCGCTTGCGTAATTCGGTCGCGGGTATAGAGTCCGGGTGACTGCGGGATACACTGCGGCGCTACCGGTGGGACGGATGACGGGAACTTTCGGGATCAGATGGACGATTGCGTGCGCGGCAATGGTCCTGTTCGCGGCAACGGCCGCCCTGCCCGCCCATGCCCGCAAGAACGTCGTCGCCACCATCGCGCAGATCGGCCAGCCGCTGTCGGAGATTACCGCCGGCAAGGCGGACATCGTCACCCTGATGGGGAACGGCGTCGATCCGCATCTTTACCGCCTGACCAGATCGGATGTCGCGAAGATCAATCGCGCCGATATCGTCTTCTATAACGGCCTCCATCTCGAAGCCCAGATGGTCGACATGCTGGCGCGGTTCGCGGCACGGAAACCGGTGGTCGGCATTGCCGATACCCTGCGGGCGAAAAACCTGCTTCCCGGTGACGGCAAGACCCATGACCCCCATGTCTGGATGGACCCCACCCTGTGGGAACAGGCGCTGCGCGCGGCGGTCGACGCCCTGATGCGCCACGACCCGGCAAACGCCGCCACCTACCGGACCAACGCCGCCGCCTATTTCAGGAAACTGCGCGCGCTGGACGACCGCGCCCGGTCGGCGATCGCCAGCATTCCGCCGACGTCCCGGGCGCTGGTTTCGGCCCATGACGCCTTCGGCTATTTCGGGCGCGCCTATGGCATCGACGTCCTGGCCATTCAGGGGATCAGCACGGACAGCGAAGCCGGGATACACAAGATAGAAATGCTGGTCGACACGCTGGTCAAGCGCAGGATTTCCGCCGTTTTCATCGAAACGACCGTCTCGACCCGCAATGTCCGCGCCCTCGTCGAAGGCGCCGCCATGCGCGGTCACACGGTCCGTATCGGCGGCTCGCTGTTTTCGGACGCGATGGGCGCCGGCGGCGGATATACCGGAACCTATCTCGGCATGTTCGACCACAATGTCACGACGATCGTCCGCGCCCTCGGCGGCGAGGCGCCGGCAGTGGGTCTTGGCGGACAACTCGCACAGGGGAAAGACTGACCGATGAGCCCTCCCCGCCTGATACCTTTCGAGGCCAGACAGCCCCGCGACTTTGCCGCGCCGTCGCCGCTCTCGATCCGCGGCCTTTCGGTGGCCTATGACGACAAGCCCGCGGTCTGGGACCTCGACTACGACGCGCCCGACCGGGGCCTGATTGCCGTGATCGGGCCGAACGGCGCGGGTAAATCGACAATGATCCGGGCTGTCCTCGGACTGGTTCCCGCCCTTGCGGGCGACGTGCGCGTATTCGGCAGTACGCTGCGCCAGGCGCGGCGGCGGATCGCGTATGTGCCCCAGCGCACCAGCGTCGACTGGGATTTCCCGGCCTCGGCCGAAGACGTCGTCGCGATGGGCCTGTACGGCGAAATCGGCTGGTGCCGCCCGGTGCGGCGCCGTCACCGGGACGCCGCCCGCGACTATCTCGACCGGGTCGGCATGGCCGATTTTGCGGGCCGCCAGATCGGCCAGCTTTCCGGCGGGCAGCAGCAACGGGTCTTCCTTGCCCGTGCGCTCGCCCAGAAGGCCGATCTCTACCTGATGGACGAGCCCTTCGCCGGCGTGGATGTTGCGACGGAACGCGCCATCGTCGATGTGATGCGCGGTGTCCGCGACGCGGGTGCCACGGTCCTGTGCGTTCATCACGACCTGCAGACGGTCACCGATTATTTCGACCATGCGCTGATCCTGAACGTCCGGGCGATCGCCCAGGGCCCCGTGCGCGACGTGCTGACCGAAGAGGTCCTGCAGCGCGCCTATGGCGGACGGCTCGCCGAAACCGAAATCCGGGCAATCGCCCGCACCGCCTGACCCCGATGTCCGGAGACCTCTATGCCGTCCTGACGTTTCAGGGGGGATATAACACGTCGATTGTCCTCACCGGCGTCATGGCGCTGGGGATCGGCGGCGGCGTCATCGGGGTTTTTACCTTCCTGCGCAAGCGCGCGCTGATTTCTGATGCGATCAGCCATGCCACCCTGCCCGGGATCGCCATCGCCTTTCTGATCGGAATAGCACTCGGGGGCACGGGACGGAATCTTGCGCTGCTGATGGCCGGCGCCGCGACAACGGGCGTGCTTGGCGTGCTGTGCGTCCAGTGGATACGCGACCATACCCGCCTGCCGGAAGATACCGCCATCGGCACGGTCCTCAGCGTTTTCTTCGGACTTGGCATCGTCCTGCTCAGCCATATCCAGACCCTGGAGACGGCGGGTCAGGCGGGGCTGAACAGTTTCCTGCTCGGCTCCACCGCGGCGCTGACCGCCGGGGAAGCCCAGCTGATCGGCGGCGCATCGCTGTTGGCGATCCTGATCGCGCTGCTGCTGCTGAAGGAATTCGGGGCGGTCGCATTCGATGAAGATTTTGCGGCGGCTCTGGGCTGGCGGGTCGCGCGGCTCGACCTCGCGATGATCGGCCTGTTGCTGGCGATCGTCGCCATCGGGCTCAAGACCGTCGGCCTCGTCCTGATTATCGCGCTGGTCATCATTCCTCCGGCAGCCGCGCGATTCTGGACAGAAAGGCTGGGCCGCCTGGTCGTGTTGTCCGGCGCGTTCGGCGGCCTTGCGGGATGGATCGGCGGCAGCCTGTCCGCGCTGCTGCCCGACATGCCGGCCGGCGCGGTGATCGTGCTGGCCGCGGCCGTCATCTTCGCTTTCAGCCTGCTGTTTGCGCCCAGGCGCGGGGTGATCGGGTGGGCGGTCCGGCGTCTGAGGATGCGCCTGCGGGCGGCATCGATACGCGGCCTGCTGGCGATGGCCGACGGATACCTGCCGCCGGACGGGCTGTCCTACCGGGTGATGCGCCTGCGCCGCTATATCGACGGCGATGCGAGAATTACCGAGAGCGGCAGACGGGCCGCGGCGGACATGCGCCGCCAGGACCGCCTCTGGCACACCTATCGCCTCCGGCATCCCGATGCCGCGCTGGCGTTCAACCCGCTGTCGGGGGCGCGTATCGAAGAGGTGCTGTCGGCGGATATCATCGCCACGCTCGAAAGCGGGGCCCGATGACGGGGGCGGATTTCCTGTCCATCGACCTGCCGGCGATCCTCGTGGCGGTCCTGTCCGCGACGAGCTGCGGGCTGCTCGGGAATTTCCTGGTGCTGCGGCGTCAGGCGCTGATCGGCGATGCGATTTCCCACGTTGCCCTGCCCGGAATCGTCGCGGGGTTCCTGATCGCCGGGACCATCGCCAGCCTGCCGCTCATGCTGGGGGCAGTGGCCGCCGCCGTTATCGCCGCCGGCCTGATCGAAATCATCCGGCGCGCGGGGCGGCTGGAACCGGGCGCGGCCATGGGCGTCGTCTTCACCACCATGTTTGCGATCGGCATCGTCCTGCTGGAACAGACCGGTGCATCGAACGCCCATATCGATGTCGAACACGCGCTGTACGGAAACCTGGAATCGACGCTCTGGCTCGGCGTGACCGGCTGGAACGACGCGCTGACATGGGAGGCGCTGTCGCACCTGCCGCGCCAGCTCATCACGCTTGCCGGCGTGACCTTCGCCATCGCGGCCGCGATTACCGCATTTTACAAGGAACTGAAGGTATCGACCTTCGATCCCGGCCTCGCGGCCAGTCTCGGCCTGCCGGTCCGGACGATTTCGACGGCGCTGATCGTCGTCGTCGCGCTTGCAGCCGTCGCCGCGTTCGAGGCCGTGGGGTCCATCCTGGTCATCGCGATGTTCATCTGCCCGGCCGCGACGGCGCGGATGCTGACCGACAGCCTGTCGCGACAATTATGGCTGAGCGTTCTGGTCGCCGTGATTGCCGGGGTGGGCGGATACGTTCTCGCCGCGTTCGGACCGCAGCTATGGGGCGATGCGAATTCGCTGAGTGCGGCGGGCATGATCGCGGTGGTCGCCGGCATGCTGCAGACCGCCGCCATGATTGCCGCCCCGCGCTATGGCATCCTGTCCCGCGCGATCCGCCGCCGTACCGGACAATTAGACCTGCCCGCATAATCCCCTGTATATTGAAGGCATGACAGGACCTCTTCACGGATTTCGCATCATCGACGTCACGTCGATGGTCTCGGGCCCCTCGGCGACCATGCTGCTCGCCGACCAGGGTGCAGACGTCATCAAGGTCGAGAACCCGGGCGGCGGCGACCACACGCGCGCGTCGGCCAACAAGCAGAACGGGTTTTCGGCGAATTTCATCAACAACAACCGCAACAAGCGCTCCGTCGCCCTGAATCTCAAGGACGCGGAGGCCCGGCAGGCCCTGCTGAAGCTGTGCGAAGGCGCGGATGTGTTTATCCAGAATTTCCGTCCCGGCGTGGTCGACCGCATGGGAATCGGCGAAGCGGATATCCGCGCCGCCTGCCCCGACATCGTCTACGTATCGATCAGCGGTTTCGGCGAAACCGGCCCCTATGCCGGCAAACCGGTCTACGATCCGCTGATACAGGCGCTGTCCGGTCTGGCGACCGTGCAGGCCGGATCGGACGCCGAACGCCCGCGGCTGGTGCGCACCATCCTGCCCGACAAACTGACCGGCATCGTCGCGGCCCAGGCCATCACGGCGGCGCTGCTGTCCCGCACCCGCACCGGCGAAGGCCAGCATATCCGCCTGTCCATGCTGGACGCGATCATCGCGTTCCTGTGGGGCTCCGACATGGGCAGCCAGACCTTTATCGACAAACCTTTCCCGCAGCAGAACGCGGCGAGTTTCATCGACCTGATATACGAAACCGTCGACGGCCATATCAGCGTCGCCGTCCAGAGCAACAAGGAATGGGCGGGGCTGAGCCGCGCATTCGACATGCAGGAACTTCTGGACGATCCGCGTTTCACGACCCCCGCGCTGCGCCAGGAGAATATCGACGCCCGCCTGGCCCTGACCCAGGACGTTCTGCGGACACGCCCGGCCGATGAATGGATCGCCCGGCTGGAAGCGGAAGACGTGCCCTGCGCGCCCGTGCTGACCCGCACCGAGGCGATCGGTCACCCGCAGGTCGTCGCCAACGAAATCGTGGTGGAGACGCTCCACCATCTTGCCGGCGGCGTGCGCCAGGCGCGCCCCGCCGCCCGGTTTTCGGCGACGCCGACGGAACACCGCCGCGGCGGCCCGGCGCTCGGCGAGCACACGGCGGAGGTTCTGGGCGAGATCGGCTACACGGCGGATCAGATTGCCGCCCTTGCAGGTACAAACAAGGATGCGGCGGAATGATCGATTTCTATTACTGGCCGACGCCGAACGGCTGGAAGGTATCCATCATGCTGGAGGAATGCGGTCTCGATTACCGCATGATCCCGCTGAATATCTCGAAAGGCGAACAGTTCGCGCCGGACTTCCTGGCGATCAGCCCCAATAACCGGATGCCTGCGATCGTCGATCACGACCCGCCGGCGGAATACGACGGCAAGCCCGTCCGGATATTCGAATCCGGCGCGATCCTGCTGCATCTTGCGCGCAAGGCCGGAAAGTTCATGGCGACCGATCCGGTCAGCGAAAAGGAAACGCTGGAATGGCTGTTCTGGCAGGTCGGCAACCTGGGCCCGATGGCCGGCCAGATCAGCCATTTCGTCAACTACGCGCAGGGCGAACACGATTATTCGAAAACCCGATACGCCAACGAATACAACCGGTGTATCGGCGTCCTGGAGCGCCGCCTGACGGACCGCGAATGGCTGGCAGGCAACGCGTATTCCATCGCCGACATGGCAAGCTGGCCGTGGATTCTGATTTCGAAACCGCTCGGCCAGCCGCTTGACGATTTCCCGAACGTGTCGCGCTGGCGCAATGCGATCAAGGAACGGCCCGCCGTCCGGAAAGGCGTCGATCTCGGCAAGGATCTCCGCCGCAGCGCGCCGCCGACCGACGAGGAACGGGAACTGCTGTATCACCAGACGGCGAAATCCACCGCGGCAATGGCAGAACGCGATAGCTGAACGCCCATGAAACGCCTCGTACAGATTGCCGCGCCCGTTGCCCTGATGCTGGCGACGGGACTACCCGCGACGCCGGCGCAGGCCTATGTGGATGCGGACGCCTCCTACGGCATGGCGCTGCGTCACCATCACCCGACGGACGGCCGCGCCCGGAACTACCGCATCGCGATGCTGCTGTATTGCCGCGCCGATGCCGACGGTCACGCCGATTCCGCCTATGCGATCGGGCTTCTGTATGCGGGCGGGCTCGGGTTCAAGCAGGATCAGGCCCGCGCCGCCGCCTGGTTCAGGCGGGCAGCCGCCCTCGGCCACCCGGAAGGTGCCTCGATGGCCCGCATCTTCCGCCAGCGCGGCAAGCAGAGCTCGGCGCGCTGCCCCAATGGCTGGGGCCGGACCGCGCAGGCGAAGCTCTATGCGCCGGCGGAAATCCGGACCATGGTCACGAAGCTTGCGCCGCAATACGGCCTCGACCCCAAGCTGGTGCTCGCCGTCATCCAGGTCGAATCCGCCTATCAGGCCGACGCCGTCTCGTCGGCGAACGCGCAGGGGCTGATGCAACTAATCCCGGCAACCGCGACACGGTTCGGGGTGCGCGATCCCTTTAACCCTGCCGAAAACATCAACGGCGGGATGCGGTATCTGCGCTGGCTGCTGAAACGCTTCAAGGGCGACGTCACCAAGACCGTCGCCGCCTATAATGCGGGCGAAGGCGCCGTTCAGAAATACGGCGGGATTCCGCCCTATCGCGAAACGCAAAACTACGTCCGCAAGATCCGCCTGCTTTACGACAAGCTGCGCCACCCTATCTGATGTGAAGCCTGCACCGGCCGACACGACACGTGTTCGACCGACCCCAGGGAGACCCTGAATGCTACGCCGGATCAGCCTGCCCACGCTGTTTGTGCTTGCCGCCATCGTCACGATGGTTCTCGCGGCAGGCGCGGTATGGCAGTTCGCGAAGCCGATGGACGAAATGCTCCGCGCGCTGGCGCCGACCTGGCTCGGCATTGCCTGTGTTTTCTGGGTTCTGTGGCGCCAGCTCCCCGCGGCGGCCGACGGAGACGCTGCGGTCAGATCCTCATCGCGCCCGCAGGCCGCCCGCTTCGATCTCCTGAAGCTTGAGACGCGCTATAGCGATATGTCGCGGCTCCCGCTGGCGGCCCTGGATTACGTGGTTGTCGATACCGAGACGACCGGCCCCGACAGCATGCACGACCGCATCGTGCAGATCGGTGCCGTCCGGATCAGCGGCGGGGAAATCGTCAAAGACGGGACCTTCACGCGGCTGGTCAATCCGGGGCATGCAATCCCGGCGGCGGCAAGCCGTTTTCACGGCATCACCGACGAGAGGGTGGCGGATGCCCCCGGGATCGAGACGGTCCTCGCCGAATTTCTCGATTATGCGGGCGATGCGGTACTGGTCGGCCACAATGTCGCGGTCGATCTTTCTTTCATGAGCCGCGTCGCGCGGATCGAAAACCCGGCGCTGGACACGATGCTGCTCTCAATCGGCGCGTTCGACAGCCGCCGCGACCACACGCTCGACGCGCTGGCCGGTCATTTCGACGAACCGGTAAGGGACCGCCACGATGCCGCCGCCGATGCCGACCTGACGGCGCGGATATTCCTGCGGCTGTTGCCGGAGCTGGACCGGGTGGGGGCACGCCGTTTCGGCGATGCCCAGGACCTCTGTGCCTATTCCGCCGACCGACTTCGCGATAGGGATCTTTAGGGTCTAGCTGGAATGCCCGGCGCTGACCGCGGCGACGAAGGGCGCGATCTCTTCCGGCAGGTCGTCGATGAACATCTCGCGGAGCCCCATATCGGCGCACATGCGAAGCTGCTTCGCCGTGGCCTCCGCCATGGTGGGCGGGATACCGATATCGCGCAGGGTTTCGGCGACCTCTTCCATCTCGTCGGCGCGGCGCGCGGCGTGCAGCGCCACCCGCCCGAGGTGGTATCCGGCCTTGCCGCGCCAGTCGAGACCGGGAAAGCTCTCGCCGAGGCTCTCGATCACCTTGTCTTCGACGCCGGCCCGGTGGGCGGCGGTGAGCGATTCGACCAGCAGCGCTTCAAGCCCCTTCACCATCACGCTGCGGATCATCTTGATCGATGACGCCTGGCCGATGCCGGTGCCGACAACCTCGACATCCATGCCGAGCGGTTTCATCAGCGCCGCGGCTTTGTCGGCCGCCGCGCCGGCAAGAAACATCGGCACCCGGTGGCCATGCGGCGGCACGTTGGACATCACGGCCGCCTCCACGTAATCGGCGCCGGCGGCGGCCACGGATACCGACGCGGCGCGCTTCGCCGCCGGAGACGCCGAATTGATGTCGAGGAAAATCTGGCCGGGCTTCATGTGCGGGCCGGTCGCATCGCCCGCCGCCGCGACCTGCTTCGCGGTCACCGCGGAGATCACGATATCGGCGCCGGGCGTGACCTCGGCGGGATTCGCCATCGCGGGGATGCCCCGTTCTGCGAGCGCGGCCCGCACCGCCGCCCCCTTGGCCCCGCCGCCGTCGGGCGCATCGAACAGGATGTCATAGGCGCCGGAAACGACCGCGCCCTCGCCCTGAAGGCCTTTGGAAAGATATTGCCCGGCCTCGCCGAACCCGATGAAGGCGAATGTGGTGGTCATCGGCATGTCTCCCCTGAAAAGGCGGCCTACTGCCGCCCGCGCCCCGGTCGCCGGAAATGGCGACCCCGAGAGGATTCGACACCAAACTTGTTAAAATCTATCATATTTCGGGTTTTCTGCGCCTTTTCCATGTTTTTTGTGCCACAATTTGTGCCACATGTCTACAAATAAGCTATTGCAGACAGCGCAGCACGTAGAAGCACACATAGCGCTATGGAAAGCGTCGCTAGAATTAATTCGACATGCAGAAACCCAAAATAAGCAGGAAGAGGCAGAATTATATAGGTTTTTTAATCATTTTTGATGATAAAACTCATATTCTGTTCATTTTTTAACGCTTAACGCAATTTTCCTGATTTTCAGGCCTTGTTAGGTTCACCCGACCGAAAAAATAGCCCCATTATCGTATTATATAGAAATATACCTTAAGAATGACGGACCAAATCTACTAGGCTTCCTCATCATTCAGAACATCTCCAGAAAAGTGGGACAGTCCCATAAAATTTCCTTGTATGTTTCTAATAACTGTGTTAATATACTGTAATAAATAAAGAAATTCTTTTTCAGAATATCTTTATACCTCACTTCTCTGTGAGAAGGTCGGCTCATTTAGCCGGTATATGACTAAATCGCTGGAATAGTCCCCAGCATACCAATTTTACCTAAACAGCCATTTTCATGGAGTGATTTTCTATGGCATTTACAAATTATGATCTTCTTACCGTTCCTGAAGCAGCACGACTGCTCGAAACGAAAGATACCTTCGTCTACACGCTGATCAGAAAAGGTCTGCTTGTCCCTGCTACACGATCACCGCAGATCAAACTGAGCTATCCCAGCATTGTCGCTTATGTGCGGAAACGCATTCCCAGCAGCTTTAGTATCGCACTGGTAGGGGTATCAGCATGACCCGGCACCAAGACAAACTACACCAAGAACGTTTGCAGGAGGCTGGTTTCATCCGCGCCATGGCGAGAGAAATTCTTGTTCGCCACCCCTCATCTATGACCGTTGAAGCTGCATTGTGTCTAGCTCAGGAGCTAATTCACAAATCTACGTTCCATCATCCAACTGCCTCACACACACACGAGTTGCCCGATCATGACTGCAAAACTCTCAGCTATTGATCCATCAGGCACCCGAAAAGTTATTCACCTCTCCTCTCAGCGGATTGATCTTGCTAATCAGATTCTTCAGTGGTGCTGGGTAAGTAGCCTGGAGATGTTCGTCCTGATGGACGATCCATCAAAGCGTCGAACTGAGAAAATGTTCAACGACATATATCTCGAGGCTTTCCCTCAGTCTCAGCGACGCGGATCAACACTCAACATCACTCCCTCTTCATACATCCGGCAGGAACATCGTTCTTCGCGTGTGGTGGACCGATTGGAGATGCTACCGGGATATTCTGAACGAATCGTCGAACACGATTATGGGCTGAAGGTTCTGAACTTGTACCGCCCACCCCCGGGGGCATATCTACCAGAAGCTGATGCACCGGAAGGCTCAGCAGACCGGCTACTCGAACATATCCACTGGATCGTCAATGGAGATGAAGGAAGCTTCCGTCACCTGATGAACTGGATTGCTCATCTTGTGTTCCGTCCTGAGCAGCGGATCCATCACGGCATAGTCATCAGTGGCAGACAGGGCACCGGCAAGTCCACGATTGGAGATATTATCTCTGCTCTGCTTGGGTCGTCTTCACGGAAGATTCATCCACGCTATCTCAAGGCCGACTTTCAAGACTGGATGCTCAACACACGTTTTGTTGTTGTTGAGGAATTAAAAGAGATGGGCAATGAGACGCTGTACAACTCCATTAAGCCGTTATTCACGGATGACCAGCTTCATATCAATCCGAAGGGATTGCCATCATTCGACATAACCAACCACCTTCACTTCCTGATGTTCTCTAACCACCCTTACCCTATGGCTTTGGAGGAGGGTGATCGTCGACTGTTTTATGTCCACAGCGAAGTACATAAGAGGGACGAAGCATATTATGCCGATCTACACGATCACATTCAGGCACCCGGAACGTTAAAAGCGTTTTCCCGCTATCTCCGCGATGAGGTTGCGCCGAACCTACCGGAGAGGTTTGCGTTTACAGCACCACCGCGCACGGTACATCACGAGAAGTGGACTGATGCATCCAAAAATCCGATTGAGACATTCATTGAAGAGCAACGTGGAATCGCAGAGAGGATGCTGCCCGGTTATTCAATCTTCGCGCCTCAGACTATCTTCTACTGGACAGACCTGAAAGACGCGCTGGCTGAGAACCATGGTCACATCCTCAGAAACACAACCGCCACAGAATCCGCATTAACCAAATGTGGCTTGGTCAAAGAACGACGGACCATCAATGGCAGTAAACTGACGATGGGTTGGTTCAAAGAATACGATAATGAGATGCGCGAGTTACTTTCTGATACGAGCAAGGCCGGACGAGAGAGGCTTGATCGGCATCTTTATCTTAATCCTCTCTCAGCTTTATGACCGTAACCAAGAAACGTAGACACCAAAGGTGGACAGCAGCATCCAGTGACACTTTGGGACGATCACGTACTGATCCTCTCCAAACGCATAGTGGAAAAGGGTTTGAGGCTGATTTAACGGACCTTAACACCACCTATGTTTATGGACCTATCACACCGAATGACGACCATGCGCTGTCCACCTTTGCCTCCACCATTAGTCTACCTGACCGAGATGACCTGAGTGAGGTAGACAGGTCGTATTTAGAGAGGTTGCTTGTCGAACGAACAATACCCGTCCTGTCAGCCATCTTCCCCAGAGAAGACCCATGTCTACGATGGACAGGCGCATTGGATAGGGACGGTTACCCCCGTCATCGTGTACCGGCAAGCATGGAGAGGCGAGGCTTGTCTCACGTCGTCTCACGCTTCGTCTACCAGCTAGCGTTTTCCATTCCGTTGCCACAGGATTATTGGACAGTGGACCATGCATGCGGCAACAAGGCTTGCATCAATCCTAATCACCTTCGTCTGCTCACGAGAGGGTTGAATAAGTCCTTAGGTGATCCAAGGCGTTTATGAATTTTCATTCTCTAGAGAATATCTAGAATTATATTGGATGTAATCATATCTTTCTTTTAATTCTTTCATCACTTTTTTCGAATAATTATCTTGTTCCTGCCAAAATTCTTCGGTAATTATAATTTTACTAGAATCATTTTTTTCTATAATACGAAAATTAATGCAGTATTCCAGATAACGATATATTGTAGATCTTTTCAGATCAGTTAAATCAGTCAATCGACTTATTTTTATTTCTCCATAGCGATGTTCGCAAATTATTAGTGCATGGACGATACGTGACGCATATCTATATGAAAAAAATCTATTAAAACCGTCTGAAAAAAAGGATTTTCGATATTCGGACGAATTTTTATGCCTAGCTTCGGAAAAGTAAATGGCATACGGATAATTATTCATATATTCATTTCTTCTTTATTTTCTGATTACTTTGAAATCGATTAAGAACGATTCCGGCAAAGCCGCCTATTATCCCAAAAATTATGTCGAATATTATCCCAAAAATTATGTCGACTAAAAAACTTCTAGATGACTATAAATTTTTGAAGAGCTAGGCTGTATCGCATCGCGCGACTTTCATCTGTTTGAAATAATAGCAGGAGCCGTCGAGTTAATGATGTCTTATTTTGGGACAAAAATGATCCAATTTGGTACATGTCAAATTTTTTTTCCTTCGCCTATTACAGCAGAAGTGACAACAGGCTTCAAAGTTCTTGTCGTTCACTATTGTTAAACGGTCCAAGGATTATGAAAATGACGAAACTTCTCTCCGCCGCAGCTATTGCAGCTTTGATAATATCATCTCCCGCGATAGCCCAAGAACCTTATGTCGAGGGTCAAATATCCCACATGATGATTGACGATAATGACGGATCAATCTCGGCGTCGGCCGGCGGCTTCAGTGCGGCAGCAACCGGTGTCTTTCACTACGACGATGCTACCGCATTCGGCGTAGAGGTTGGATTAGCGTCAATCGGGGGTACTGGATTCCGCGCAGGTGTGTCGTACACAATGTTTGACGCTGAACTTGAAGCTGTCGATGGATCTGGTGCAGTGTCCTATAATGGAACGGTACTCCTCGCTGCTGCAGGCCGAGTAACTGCTGATCAGATAAGAAATGCAGGCGTTGAAATTGGGGAAAAGGTAAGGGCCTACTCAATCAATGGTTATTACGACGTGGATTTAGGTAGCGCTTTTAAACCTTACCTTGGTCTTGGGATTGGTATAGCCGATATAGAGAATATGGAAGATAATGAACTTCTGCTTTCAGGCTTTGCAGGGGTGAACTACGCCTTTACAGAAAACTTCTATGCGGGTCTTCGTGCCTCGATCCATAATGTCGCAGGGCCTACGGATAAATTCGGAATCAAATACGATGACTTCAGAACCTACGCAGTTGGCGCTGTTATCGGTTATAAGTTCTGAACCTCTTAACCTTATAAAACTCGGAGACTGAAAAAATACAATCTCCGTGACAAGACCGAATATGAGAAGGGGGAGGCGAGTCAGTCTCCTCCTTCTTTTTTTCTGTTAAATTACGTGCAGAAGCTGATCAACTAGAACAGCAACGTCGCCGATTAGTTGAACTACAGGAACAACAGCTAGAATTGCAGCGGATGCAAGCTAAAGCGGCTGACCGTGCAGCAAGATCGGCGCAGCTTGGCCAAAGCATGAATATGATCAGCCGTGGTTTGCAGATGATGAATGGCACGGGAGCATTGGCATCATCACCGTACCAAAAATTTATCTGTTAGCAACTCACGTTCGTCAATCCGAAACCTGACCATCCAACTGCCTTTAAGGGCTTTCACGCTCGCCCATGTCCCCTAATGCCCCGGACGTTCCAGAAATTTTATCCGCAGAGCTGGCCTGGACATCATTTTCCTTCTGTATCACTTGATGTTTTCGCGGCTTCCGCTGCAGCGTCTTTGGCTGCTTTTCTATCGTCCCTGATTGCTAGGCTAA
>Ga0255771_1002947_pt1 | contig 16455 bp, 15 predicted proteins | sample 011ome_19_FD_179969 | JGI IMG/M metagenome (GOLD analysis project Ga0255771, IMG submission 179969) | Coastal salt marsh microbial communities from the Groves Creek Marsh, Skidaway Island, Georgia - 011510BT metaG (version 2) | ecosystem: Environmental > Aquatic > Marine > Intertidal zone > Salt...
TACCTGACGAACCCAGGCATCCAGCGAAAGAATATTAGGAAAACGTGACACTGGCGAGCGGTATTGCGCAGTCTCGTTGATGAGATGGCGTGCCAAGCGCTGCGTGGCTGTAATCACGGTAATGCCATCGCCGAGCGCGTTCGAAATGCTGGCGATGTCTGGCAGGGGCGATACAGCTGAAATAGTCATGAAGACGTTATACAGCAAGCCTGGAGGCGATTAAATTGCGAATCCATAGATCGTCCTCATGACTACTTGACCGGTTCGGGGTATGCTCCGCTCTCATTTTTTTGCGCCCATAGAAGTTCATGACTAAGTCAACCATTCACAATGTCAATGTCGCGTCACAGCAGGCTCTCACTGCCCCTGCGGCACTTCGCTCATCTGTGCCCGTCGATGAGTCAGTATTCGCCTTTGTCCGTGAGTCTCGCGAGATCATCAGTAACATTCTTGATCGTACCGACCATCGCTTAATGGTGGTGGTTGGCCCCTGCTCAATACATGATCGCGACGCAGCTATTGATTACGCAACAAGGCTGAAGGCCCTGTCAGACGAGCTTAAGGACACGCTCTATATCATCATGCGTGTTTATTTTGAGAAGCCGAGAACGACCACTGGATGGAAAGGCCTGATCAACGATCCGGCATTAGATGACTCGTTTGATATTGAGGCGGGGCTCAAGCTGGGTCGAAGCCTGCTTCGTGACCTGCTTGCCATGGGGCTACCAACCGCTACTGAGGCACTCGACCCCATCACACCCCAGTATCTCCAGGACTTAATCTGCTGGTCGGCGATCGGTGCACGAACCACTGAGTCGCAGACTCACCGGGAAATGGCGAGTGGCCTGTCGTCAGCCGTGGGGTTTAAAAACGGAACGGACGGTAGTCTTGACGTCGCCATCAATGCGCTTAAGTCGGTGCAACATCCCCACCGTTTCCTTGGAATTAACTCTGAGGGGGTCGTTTCCATCTTTGAGACCCGAGGCAATCCCTACGGACACGTCGTCCTTCGTGGCGGTAGTAACGGCCCTAACTATGACAGCGTTAATATTGCGAAATGTGAAGCAGCGCTTACGCAAGCGGGTCTTCCCTCCAACATCATGGTTGACTGCAGTCACGCCAATTCCAGTAAAGATCACAACGTGCAACCCCTAGTGACCCGCGATATCGGCAATCAAATAGTGAAAGGGAATAAGTCCATCGTCGGGCTCATGCTCGAGAGTCACTTGCACGCGGGCCGCCAGGACATTCCAGCGGATTTGACTGATCTTCAGTACGGCGTGTCGGTCACAGACGCCTGCATGGATTGGAATACGACGGAGGACAGCCTTAGGGAGCTAGCCAATGGCTTGCGTTCCACCTTGCGGAGCCGGCAGGAATCCTAATAGTAGGCGTTGCTGCGGTCGGTATGGTCGGTCATATCCCTAACACCGGCCAATTCGGGAATTTGCTCGGTTAGGGTTTTCTCGACACCATCCTTCAAGGTGATACTCACCGCACTACAACCCTGACAGCCACCACCAAAGCGCAGAATGGCGAAGTTATCGTCAGTCACCTCGACAAGGGATACATCCCCGCCATGTGCGGCTAGCGAGGGGTTTACTTCGTTGTATAGCAAGTAGTTTATGCGGTCCTCAATCGGGCTATCCGCATCAACGCGAGGCATTTTGGCGTTGGGCGCCTTGATGGTGAGCTGCCCCCCCATTCGGTCCGTTGCGTAATCCACCACGGCGTCTTCCAGGAAAGGAATACTTCGGCTTTCTATCCATGCATTGAAGTGTTCGAAATCATGCTGCTCATCACTCGCCTGCATGTCGCCTTCTCGACAGTAGGCAATGCAGGTTTCAGCGCGTGGTGTGCCCGGATTATTGATAAAAACCCGAACACCCAAGGCATCAGCCTGCTTATCCAACAGCTCTTTCAAATACACGCGTGCTGACTCGGTAATGGTGACCATGTGTTCCTCCATCTGACCCCGCTAGAGTATCAGATATCACGAAAAAAAATCTTGCACTTGCATTGCAGCTAAAAAAAATAGAAGTTCAGAATCAGGGAGGGGTTATGTCATCCAAGTTCAAACGGGTACTGCAGAGCACGCTAGCAGCCGCATTTGGCGTGCAAAGTCAGAAAAACCGGATACAGGACTTTGAGGAAGGACACGCCGGCTGGTTCATACTGGCCGGCGTGATGTTTACTGTCGTGTTCGTCGCCACGGTATTAACCGTGGTAAACCTTGTGCTGCCTTAAGCAGGTAGCCCTGAAAGCCACTCGACAACGCTCAGTACCGCCACCGATACAATTACGACCGCAACGACGGCATCTGCCGTACTATCGTCTAGACTACTTTTAGCCATAAATCCCCCAGAAAACAATAAGTTGAGAGGCAGGCTTAGAGCGCTGCCTCAAGCTCAGGTAATGCTGCAAAAAGATCTGCAACCAATCCATAATCGGCGACCTGGAAAATAGGTGCATCCTCGTCCTTGTTGATGGCAACGATGACCTTACTGTCCTTCATGCCCGCGAGGTGTTGGATTGCACCGGAGATGCCGACCGCAATATACAGGTCGGGCGCTACGATTTTACCCGTCTGACCCACCTGGTAATCGTTGGGTACGAACCCAGCATCAACGGCGGCTCGCGATGCGCCGATGGCAGCGTTCAACTTGTCTGCAATACCCTCGAGCATCGAGAAGTTATCGCCGTTCTGCATACCGCGCCCGCCCGAGATAACGACAGATGCCGATGTGAGTTCAGGTCGGTCAGATACCGCCACCTCTTCGCCAACGAAGCTGGAAACACCTGCATCGTGAGCACCCTCAACCGCCTGTACCGAGGCACTTCCGCCCTCTGCGGGTACTGCATCAAAAGCAGTCGTTCTTACAGTAATTACCTTCTTGGCATCCGAGCTCTTCACAGTAGCAATAACGTTACCTGCATAGATGGGCCGCTCGAACGTATCCGCATCGATAACCGCTGTAATATCGGAAATCTGCGCTACGTCCAACAAGGCGGCGACTCTGGGCATTACATTCTTTCCGTTGGCGGTCGCAGGGGCCAATATCGCATCATAGCCGGCGGCAACATCAGCGACTGCCAAACTCACGTTCTCCGCAAGCTGGTTTTCATAAGCGGCGTTGTCTGCAAGAAGGACCGAGGCTACTCCTGAAACGGATGCCGCAGCGTCAGCCGCTGCCTGGCAGCCACTGCCGACAACCAATACGTCGATATCGCCGCCCAGCTGCTGTGCGGCTGCTACCGCATTCAACGTTGCGGCTTTTAGCGATTGATTATCGTGTTCAGCAACAATTAATGTCTTCATGAGATCACCTTCGCTTCGTTCTTGAGCTTATCTACAAGTTGCTCAACTGATTCGACTTTAATACCTGCTGATCGTTCCGCAGGAGGCTTAACACCAACCAGGGTAACGTGCGACTGAATATCAACGCCTAAATCAGCTGGTGAAACGGTTTCAAGGGGCTTCTTTTTCGCCTTCATGATATTCGGCAAAGAGGCGTAACGAGGCTCATTCAAACGCAGGTCTGTGGTTACCACAGCAGGTAGCTTGAGCTCGACCGTCTGGAGTCCACCGTCAACTTCACGTGTCACCTGAACCGTTCCGTCACCAATGTTGACCTCGGATGCGAATGTGCCCTGCCCCATACCGGTTAATGCGGCAAGCATTTGCCCCGTTTGGTTGTTATCACCGTCGATAGACTGCTTACCCAGAATAATCAAATCAGGCGATTCCGAACCAATCACTCCCTTCAGGAGCTTCGCTACTTCCAGCGGCTCCGGGCGACCTTCAGCCTCGACGTGAATGCCGCGGTCAGCTCCCAAAGCAAGGGCTGTACGAATCTGCTCTTGGCAACTTTTGTCGCCAATAGACGCAACAACAACTTCAGACGCTGTGCCTGCTTCTTTGAGGCGCACCGCTTCCTCAACTGCAATCTCACAGAATGGGTTTATCGCCATTTTGACATTGTTCAACTCTACGTCAGAGCCGTCCGCCTTGGCGCGCACCTTCACGTTGTAGTCAACAACGCGCTTAACTGCGACGAGTACTTTCATAGTATCTCCACTGAAAGTTAGGGTGTTTGAAATTCTTAGTGATCAGAGATCATTTTGTTGCCCGCATGAGTACACCTACGAGGCGCGATACTTTAACATACCGCGAGTTCAAAATAGGTATAGTTAGCCCATATTTTGTGTCGATTTAGCCTATTGCAATAGTTAATTGGAGGTGACTAGTGGAACGCGAATCCATGGAATTTGATGCTGTGGTTGTTGGGGCTGGACCTGCGGGTCTCTCGGCAGCCATTAAACTCAGTCAACTGGCTAAGGAACAGGAACGCGAAATCAGCGTCTGTGTCGTTGAAAAAGGGTCAGAAGTCGGAGCCCACATCCTGTCAGGTGCCGTTCTCGAAACGACAGCACTCGATGAGCTCCTGCCTGACTGGCGATCAATGGGTTCACCGTTGAAGACTGAAGTGAGCGAAGACGTCTTCTACTACTACACGTCAGGCAAGTCGGCTGCGCAAATCCCGAACTTGTTCCTGCCGGCGCCCGTTCACAATGACGGCAACTACATCGTATCCATGGGTAATGTCTGCCGATGGCTCGCTGAGCAAGCCGAAAACATGGGCATCGAAGTCTACCCAGGCTTTGCCGCCGCCGAAGTGCTATTCAACGACGATGGTTCAGTGAAGGGTGTTGCCACAGGCGATATGGGCATTAGTGCCGAAGGTGAGCAAAAAGACTCCTACATGCCAGGCATGGAGCTGCACGCGAAATACACGCTATTCGCTGAGGGATGTCGTGGACATCTCGGTAAGGAATTAATCGCACACTTTGGACTTGATGACGGTAAAGACCCCCAGCATTACGGTATTGGTATCAAAGAAGTCTGGCAGATCAAACCCGAATTGCATGAAGAAGGTAAAGTCATTCACGGGCTTGGGTGGCCGCTGTCTGAGAGTGGTTCATCTGGCGGTGCGTTCATGTATCACGCTGAGAATAACGAGGTGTACCTTGGCCTGATTACCGATCTCAACTACTCGAATCCGCATGTCAGCCCGTTCGAAGAGTTTCAGCGCTGGAAGACGCACCCCAAGACAGCAAAATACCTTGAGGGCGGGGAGCGCCTTGCCTATGGTGCGCGAGCACTGGCCAAAGGCGGACTTAACTCTCTGCCTAAAATGCATTTCCCGGGTGGGCTCATTATTGGTTGTGACGCGGGCACTCTGAACGCGGTCAAGATCAAAGGGAATCATACCGCGATGAAGAGCGGCATCCTGGCAGCCGAAGAGGTAGCGGCAGCGTTGCTCTCCGAAACACCGGCGACTGACCTCGTCGGTTTTGAACAGCGGATTGCTGCTTCGTGGTTGGGCAAGGAGCTGAAAGCCAGCCGCAACTTTGCGGGTTACATGCACACGTTCGGCGCGCTTCTTGGATCAGCCGCTGTTTGGTTTGATCAGACCATTATGCGCGGCAATATGCCCTTCACATTGCGGGATAAGAAACCTGACTATGCGTGCCTTAAACCCGCGGCATCGTCTAAGAAAATGGAGTATCCGAAGCCCGACAATGTACTGACATTTGATCGCCTATCATCGGTGTTCTTATCGAACACCAATCATGAGGAAGATCAGCCCTGTCATTTACAACTCGTAGACAACTCAATTCCGATTCAGGTCAATCTACCGACCTACGATGAGCCCGCTCAGCGTTATTGTCCGGCTGGGGTATATGAGGTGATTACCGATGGTGATGAGCCGCGCTTTCAGATCAACGCTCAGAACTGCGTTCACTGTAAGACCTGCGACATCAAAGATCCGTCGCAAAATATCCGATGGGTGACGCCTGAGGGCTTGGGTGGACCTAACTACCCCAATATGTAAAGCGAAGCCTCCCTGCTTTAGCGACTGGGTTAAAGCAGGGAATACTTCTGACCCCCGCTTTCGACGCATCCGTCGTCGTCTGCCATGTCCACTAGGCGATACCATGCCGCGCGCGTAAACAGTGCGGTCAGGTTATGAGGTAAGGATATAAAAGCGGCTCCGCCTGCCTCAGGCTCGGGCGTAAGCCCGGTCTCATCATCGAGGTAGAAAACGCCACCTGAATTTAAGATCAAGCCCAGACGATCATCGCCTGTTGGGGCGTTATCAGTGCGCGTTGCGTCAACAACCATCAGCGGATGCAATGCAACCGACACTTCCACCTTTTCTACCGGGGTTACAAGATAATAACCACCGTCTGCTTCGCGTCTTAACAACCCGGCGAAGAGTGCAACCAACTCTACACGCTTTATTTCGGAGCCTTCATGGAACCAGCGTCCGTCGCGATCAATGGCGATATCGACGTAACCACAATTGGTTGGATTCCACTGATCAAGAGGATACGGCTGGCGGCCGTTGACGCTGCCAGCAAACATCGCTGGCGACTCGTTGGTGGCTGAGACAGATCCCGCGCTTCGCACGAGTCGCGCAAAGGCGTCGTCAGCCACGAAAAAGTCCCCTAGCGTATAACAACGTCACCTCGACGCTTTAAATCCGCCATGAATTCCTGCCGCAGTAGCGATGCACTGACGTCGGATACCTCTCGGAGCAATGCGTCTCTTTCGACACCCACCATCGTGTCTTCGCGACCCGCCTGAGTTCTCGCCAGCTGAACTAAGGCATAGCTTTCGTCATCGAGCCGCACAGCACTGACAGTCTCAGTATCCGCAGAACGTTTGCTGAATGCAGACTGCAACACAGACGAGGGCAAGTTGACATTTTGTCGAGTAGCCGCCAACTCAACACGCCATTCATAGCCTTTTGCAGTTGATATGGCTTCGAGCGTCTCACCAGCAGCAAGCGACGCATTGACCTCATCGACCAGTGTGGTCATAGCGCGATCCTGTGCCTCAGAGGTGAGTTGCGCTGAGATACTACTGCGCACCTCGGCCAAGGGCTTCGTACCCTCTGGGAGCTGCTCCTTGACTGCCAACGCCACAAAACGACTGCCTGACAACTCTATGACATCGCTGTTATTGGCATCTACCAGGACATCATCCGAAAACGCGGCATTTCGCAGTGATGCCTCGGAAAAAAGCCCTTCACCCTGGTCTCGGGAAAACGGCTGCGATGTTGCCATAACGAGGCCCAGCTCCTGCGCTGCGGCCTCAAGCCCGCTTGAGGTGAAGACAAGCTCCCGGAGTTCATCAACTGCAATTAATAAATCGCGCTGCGTTTGTGCTGTTTGAAGGCTTTCCGTGATTTCTGCTCTTAGAAGCTCGTCTGGAACCTGCTCCGCCGCGGAGCGACTCTTGACCAGAATAAAGTGGGTGCCTGCATCGGTCGTCACCGCCGTAGAAATGCCGCCGACCTCTAAGCTGGCAATAGCCTCCTCCATGGCATCCGGAAATACCGAACCATCGGTAAAACCCAGGTCTCCACCGACGAAGGATGAGCCAATGTCATCGGAAGCATCGGCCGCGATCGCAGCGAAGTCTTCATCTGCTGCCAGTCGTGCGCCCACCACATTGATACGCTCAGCATACGCCTGATCAGTCTCATCGTCGTTCTGAACCAATAAGATGTGAGCCACTTCTGACTGCGCCTTTGTTTCGTAGTCTGCCAATGCGTCTGCAAGCTGCGACTGAAGCTCAGCTTCATCGACTGGCAACACGAACTGGCTTGGATTTAACTCGACAAACTCGACGGTCAGTCGTTCAGGCTGAGCGAATAGCGCTTTATTCGCTTCATAGTATTCGCTAATCGCCGTTTCATTGACTTGGTACTGGCTGGACAGTGCGGTGTCAGGTATGACCAGAAAACGCACATCGCGTCGCTCCACGACCACATCGATAGCGGCTTTTGCCTCCACCGACGTAATAAAGTCCGCGTCTCCAATGATCGATTCCAACTTAACGAGTTGATCAGTACCACTCTGCTCTGCCCGATACTGGTCCGTGGTGAGCCCATTTGAGCGCAAGATATCGCGGTAGTAATCGGCGGAGAAGCTACCGTCAACTTCAAACGCTGGATTACTAATGATGCTGCGGCGTATCGCCTCAGGCGAAGCAGTAATGCCTAGGGAAACCGCATAGTCTTCAAGAAGAGCGCGATCAACTAGGTTATTTAAGACACCGGGACGCAGGAGATCATCATCCAGTAAGCTTGGATCCAGTTGATCGCCGTAGATCTCGGTCAATTGGCGACGCTGTTGCTCAATCGCAAATTGAAGCTCATTAAAAGAGATTTCGCGATCATTGACCTTGGCTGCCCCAGACTGAGCTCCGCCAAACGTCAACGACTCGGCTCCCGTAAGCACAAACGACAATACGATTAACCCGATGATCACCAAAACCCATGGGCTCTTTACGCCCTCTCGCATGCTCTGAAGCATTAGATTTACCCTGCTATTACCTTGAAGTATTTATGTGCCACAAAAAAAGGCGCACTAGGCGCCCTTTTAACTCTCAGCCCCAGCTGAGATTTTACACCATTACGAGTTGCAAGCGTCCTTCAACGCCTTACCCGCTTTGAAGCCAGGTGTGTTAGACGCAGCAATCTTGATCGTCTCACCTGTGCGAGGGTTACGACCGTCACGCGCCGCACGTGGCTTCACAGAAAAGGTTCCGAAACCTACGAGAGATACGCTGCCGCCTTTCGAAAGCTCCGAAGTAATGGCTGCAACTGCTGCGTCGAGGGCACGACCCGCCGCTGCCTTAGGGAGATCTGCTTCTGAAGCGATAGCATCAATTAGTTCATTTTTATTCACGATAAATCCTCGTTGTATGCTTTAGGAAAATGCCTGAAACTGAGTTCCAGCCTACCGATGCGGACATACGTGGTCAATCAAGAAATGTAAAAAATTCTTAATTTTTTCGTCTAAATGGACTTAAATCGCGTCAATGAGACGTCGCTCTCGACTCTCCTTCATCCTGGCCCTCTGAAGCGGCCACTTTTTCATCTCTATTACCGGCCAAATACTCATCGTCGGTTAGCGGTTGAGGCGATGCTTCCAAAGCGATTTCCAGGACCTCATCAATCCATTTAACCGGTTTGATATCCAGATTATCTTTGATGTTATCCGGCACCTCGGCGAGGTCTCGCTCGTTTTCATGTGGAATTACTACTGTCTTTATTCCGCCACGCCGGGCTGCAAGTAATTTCTCTTTTAGACCACCAATCGCTAAGACCTCTCCCCGAAGGGTGATTTCCCCTGTCATGGCAACATCAGCGCGCACCGGTATATTCGTGGCCACGCTCACTAGCGCGGTGCACATCCCGATACCTGCGCTGGGCCCATCCTTTGGCGTAGCGCCTTCGGGCACGTGAATATGTAGGTCGTGAGTATCGTGGTACTTGGCAGGTATACCTAACCCCTGCGACCGTGAGCGCACCACGGTCATGGCGGCCTGAATGGATTCCTGCATGACATCACCCAGACTACCCGTCCTCACATGACGACCCTTTCCGCTAACAGACGCGGCCTCGATGGTAAGAAGCTCACCACCTACCGACGTCCAGGCAAGGCCGGTAACCTCACCGACCTGATTGGCCTCATCAGCCACACCAAACGTGAACTTGCGAACGCCTAACAGCTCCGCCAGGTTCGCTGAGGTGACTTCAGTACCGACTTCCCAATCTTCTAATGCCAGCTTTTTCACCACCTTTCGACAGACCTTAGCGAGCTCCCGCTCCATGGCCCGAACACCCGCTTCGCGCGTGTAGTATCGAACAATATCGAGGATTGCCTCGTCCGCAACACTAATCTCTGCGGGCTTCAATCCGTTGACCTTGACTTGTTTAGGCAGCAGATACTTGCGAGCAATACTCACTTTCTCGTCTTCCGTGTAGCCGGGTATTCGGATTACTTCCATACGATCTAGCAATGGACCCGGAATATTCATGGTGTTCGAGGTGCAAACAAACATCACGTCGGACAGATCGTAATCAACCTCGAGGTAATGATCGTTAAACGCGTGGTTTTGCTCTGGGTCGAGAACTTCCAGCATCGCTGATGCCGGGTCGCCTCGGTGATCCATGCCCATCTTGTCGATTTCATCCAGCAGAAAAAGTGGGTTGCGAACCCCAACCTTCACCATCTTTTGAATTAACTTACCTGGCATTGAACCGATATAGGTCCGTCGATGACCTCGGATCTCGGCCTCATCACGCACACCGCCCAAGGCCATGCGAACAAACTTTCGATTTGTCGACCTCGCGATAGATTCACCCAATGAGGTCTTGCCTACGCCGGGTGGGCCGACGAGGCACAACACCGGACCCTTGAGCTTTCTTACCCGCTTCTGCACGGCTAAGTACTCCAAAATGCGGTCCTTTACCTCTTCGAGACCGTAATGGTCCTGATCGAGAATGGTCTGCGCGCGCTTGATATCATGCTTAACCTTGCTGCGTTTCGCCCACGGGACACCGACAAGCCACTCGATATAGCCTCGAACGACGGACGCCTCCGCTGACATGGGAGACATCATCTTGAGTTTGCCTAGCTCGGAGTTAGCCTTCTCTATGGCTTCATCAGACATCTTTGCTTCATCGATACGATACTGCAGCTCGTCGATCTCATTGGGCGCATCGTCCATCTCACCCAGTTCTTTCTGAATGGCCTTCATTTGCTCATTCAAGTAGTACTCGCGTTGACTCTTCTCCATCTGCTTTTTAACGCGCCCACGAATTTTCTTCTCGACCTGGAAGAGATCTATCTCCGAATCCATGAGCGACATGAGATGGCCAAGCCGAGCCTTAACATTCGACATCTCTAAAATGTTTTGCTTTTCCTGCAAATCGACCGACATGTGCGCTGCAATCGTGTCGGCGAGTCGACCAGGCTCATCGATGCCGGACAGTGACGTCAGCACTTCGTTGGGCACCTTTTTACTCACGTTTACATATTTTTCAAAGTGATCCACGGTCTCACGGACAGCCGCGTCGGACTCAGTATCATCGAGATCTTGACACTCTATTTGTCTAACCGTCGCCATGGAGAATGTGTCGCCGGTATCTATGGCCTCAATCGCGGCACGCTCGCTGCCTTCTACCAATACTTTGATAGTCCCGTCGGGAAGCTTAAGAAGCTGAAGTATGGTGGATACAGTGCCTACCTGATAAAGGTCGTCGACATCAGGATTATCGTCTGGTGCGTGTCGCTGAGCGACGAGTAATACTTGTTTACTGCCTGCCATCGCGTGCTCAAGTGCTTCAATCGAGCGCTCACGACCGACAAATAATGGGAGAACCATGTGGGGGTAAACCACCACGTCTCGAAGAGGTAGCAACGGTAGCTGTAATGCGGATGTATCGCTCATAGTCATCTCCATGTGTTCATGGCTAGAGATGGGGGCTCTTTCACCAATCTCAAGCCCCGAGACGCATATCTTTACTTATGCGTCTTGAGCAGCAATCGTCTCGTCTTGCGTCTCGTAAACGAGCAGAGGCTCAGAGTCTCCGTTAATGACTGATTCGTCCACAACGATCTTAGCAACACCTGTTTGTGAGGGGATGTTGTACATGGACTCAAGCAGGACATTCTCCAGAATCGACCTCAAACCCCGTGCACCCGTTTTCCGTTCCATCGCCTTGGTAGCGACGGCGCGCAATCCATCCTCACGAAAATCGATTTCCACACCTTCCATATCAAACATCTTTCGATATTGCTTGGTCAGTGCGTTCTTGGGTTCCGTCAGAATCTGCATTAACGCTGTAACGTCTAGCTCCTCCAGCGTTGCAATCATCGGCAACCGGCCAACAAACTCAGGAATCAATCCATACTGAACCAAGTCCTCGGCCACTAGGTCATGCAAACTCTCGGCGAAGTCTTTCTTTTCAGACTTCCCTTTAACATCTGCTGAGAAGCCAATGCCACCATTTTCGGACCGGTTCTGTATCACTTTATCTAGGCCAGCAAACGCGCCGCCGCAGATAAACAGAATGTTGCTGGTATCAACCTGAAGAAACTCTTGCTGCGGATGCTTTCTGCCGCCCTGCGGTGGCACCGAAGCAACTGTACCCTCAATGAGCTTCAAGAGCGCTTGTTGTACGCCTTCGCCAGATACGTCGCGGGTAATGGATGGGTTGTCTGACTTTCTAGAAATCTTGTCAATCTCGTCGATATACACAATACCCATCTGCGCTTTCTCGACGTCGTAATCGCATTTCTGCAGCAGCTTTTGAATGATGTTTTCAACATCTTCGCCCACATAACCTGCTTCGGTCAGTGTGGTCGCATCTGCAATCGTGAAGGGGACATCCAGAAGCCGTGCCAACGTTTCAGCAAGCAGGGTCTTACCCGAGCCCGTGGGCCCTACCAAAAGGATATTGGACTTCCCAAGCTCCACGTCAGAGGCTTGACCTTCCCCGGTTCTCAATCGCTTGTAGTGGTTGTAGACAGCGACCGAGAGGACGCGCTTTGCACGGGCTTGCCCGATAACATATTGGTCTAGAATCTCGTTGATTTCACGAGGAACTGGGAGCTTGTCCGAGGCTTCCGGAGCGGCAGTCTCCTGTATCTCCTCACGAATAATGTCGTTGCAAAGATCAACACACTCATCGCATATAAAAACGGACGGCCCCGCAATGAGCTTGCGGACCTCATTCTGGCTTTTACCGCAGAAAGAGCAGTAAAGCAGTTTTCCGTTTTCGTCGCTGGTGCTATCACCCGTCATCGCGTCTAACCTTGTGTCTTGCTCATCGTCTTAAGTTAACGATGATAGGTTTCTACGCCTAATGCAAGGCGACAGATCTAGTTTCTGCAAAATGGGCCTAGCGCGACGTTATGACCTGATCGACCAGACCATACTCGACACTCTGCTCTGCGCTCATAAAGCGATCACGCTCAGTATCACGTTCGATGACATCCATGGGCTGCCCCGTGTGCTCAGAAAGCATTCGATTTAGCCGCTCACGCAAAAATAGGATTTCTTTCGCCTGAATCTCAATATCACTTGCCTGCCCCTGGGCACCGCCACTCGGTTGGTGAATCATGGTTCGGGCATTCGGCAGTATCAACCGCTTACCTTTAGCACCACCACTCAACAGGAAGGCACCCATCGAAGCGGCTTGCCCAACACACATGGTGCTCACCTCGGGCTTGATAAACTGCATGGTGTCGTAAATCGACAGGCCTGCCGTCACGGAGCCGCCCGGGCTATTGATGTACAGGTGAATGTCTTTATCCGGGTTTTCGGACTCGAGGAACAGCAACTGAGCCACCACCAGATTCGCCATCTGATCTTCAATCGGACCCACGATAAAGATGACACGTTCTTTGAGCAGGCGAGAGTAAATGTCGAAGGAACGTTCACCACGCGATGTCTGCTCAATCACCATAGGCACTAATCCTAGTGCTTTCTCATTGCCTGTCTCGTACCCGTATGACATTCCTTATCTCCTCAATAACTCTGCTCGTCTATTGCTGTGTCGCCGCACGGGTGCGCTGCAGCGCGTCTTGATAGCCCGTTACCTCTTCAGTGACGCTAGCCTGCTCAAGCAGCTTATCGACTACTGCATCTTCCAAAACACGCGACTCGATACCCATCAATTGGTTGTTGTCTTCATAATACCAATTGATGACCTCTTCTGGATCCTGATACGTGGATGCGATCTCTTCGATCAGCTCGCGTACCTTGTTAGGCTCTGCTCGAACACCCAAGTCTTGAACAAGCTCACTCACCAGTAGCCCAAGTCGCACTCGCGTCTCAGCGCGCTCACTGAACATCTCATCTGGAAGAATACTCTTTAGATCCATATCTGGACTTATGCCGCCACCAAACTGCTGGAACATTTGCCCACGCAGTGCATCGGTCTCTTGTGCAATCAGGCTCTGCGGAATCTCAAGCTCAGGGTGGGCTTCAATGATGGCGTCCATGACCTGTTGCTTAACATGCGCGTCAATCGCGCCCTTGAGTTCGCGCTCCATATTTTTTTGCACTTCGGCTCGGAACGCATCGACATCGTCGCCCTCTACACCATAGGAAGCAAAGAGTTCAGCATTGAGTTCGGCGAGCTCCAGTGCTTTGACGGCTTTCACGACGACCTTAAACTCCACCGCTGCGCCTTTGAGCTCTTCCGAGTGATAGTCTTCAGGGAAAGTCAGGTCAAGCGTGCGCTCATCACCAACAGAAGCACCCACTAGACCATCTTCAAAACCCGGAATCATACGACCGGAGCCGAGTTCTAATGCCGTGTCTGTACCGGAGCCTCCTTCGAAGGCCTCGCCATCTTTGAATCCCTCGAAATCGATGGTGAGCGTATCACCCTCTTCCGCGGCGCGATCCATATCGACCAACTGGCCTTGCTGTTTCTGAAAGACTTCGATGATGTCGTTGACATCACTTTCACCGATCTCACAGGAAAGTCTGGTCACCTGGAAGTCTTTGATCTCGTTCAACGACACGGTTGGGTAAATTTCGAAGGTGGCAACGTACTCGACATCTTTTCCGCTTTCTACGCTTTTTGCTTCGATACTTGGCTGCCCCGCAGGTCTCAAGCTTTCAGTCATCACTGCTTCTTGAAACGACTGATTAATAACATCGCCCAGCACTTCCTGGCGAACTCCAGGGCCAAATCGCTGCTTCATGACGCTCATTGGGACTTTGCCCGGACGGAAGCCCGGTAAACGGACGTTTTGTGCCGCTTCCGCTAATTTTTTATCGACCGCGGAGTCCACTTCTTCCGCTGGCACGCCAACTGTTAACTTACGCTCTAAACCCGATGTCGTTTCTACCGAGACACGCATCTTCGACTCCTAACTTAAAACACTTAAAAAGCCCCGCTTCGGGGCGACAATCCATGAAGGAATTTGGTGCGGAAGGAGAGACTCGAACTCTCACGTCGTAAGACACTGGAACCTAAATCCAGCGCGTCTACCAATTTCGCCACTTCCGCATAATCGAACACTCCTGCGAGTGCGACAGTGGTTCCTGACCTAAGGGCGCGGATGGTGTCACATTAGGTGAATCGATTCAATCGGGAGACAACAAATCCGTGGCAAGAAGTTGGAAACTCGCTACTCGCCTCTGTCGCGTCAGTCACATCGTGTGAGTGGGGCGATCCGAGACAAGCCCGTTGCCCAAATGCTCTTCTATTTTTATGGCTGCCGCGAAATCCGATTCAGAGAACTGAACACCGATTCCCGCCTGCCGGTTACCTTGAGCACCCTTCTGCGTAACCCAGACGACTTTCCCGTTAATCGGAATTTTCTCCGGCTCATCCATGAGTGCCAGCAAAATAAATACCTCTTCACCCAACTCATACTTCTTATTAGTAGGAACAAAAAGGCCGCCGTGACGAACGAAAGGCATGTAGGCGGCATACAGCACCGTACGATCTTTAATCGTCAACTAGAGTATGCCCTGCTTGTTGTCTTCGCTCATTCCTTCAGCCTATCGTTGAAGGGCTTAGTTGCCAAATAGAGATCAAGCCCCTAAAACCCAACGGCTGCCATCGATGCCAGCCACATCATTTTGCCTGGCTTTGGAGATTAAGCTAGCAATCTCGTAGCATGTAGATTCCTTTGCCGGTACGGCGCCGTTGCGCATTCTCTGCAAGAGCGACGCTACGACACGGTGAAGCTGAAGTAATGTCAACTGCGGAGTGTTTATGCCCTGTCGATCTATCAGGCGCTCTTCAAGCGCTCGAACCACCAATTCAACACTGTCACTAAGATCAAAGCGCTGCAGTACTGCCGCTGCCTCGGGTACCGCAGCATCAGTCGACAGCATGGTTTCAACCATCCTGGTTACAACCGAGTAAGACTCCATCTTTCCTTCCGACGATAACAAAACCAAACGCTCGAGAGCTCTCGGGTTTTCAGCTATGTCAGACGGCACGGCAAAACCCGCAGTATTCAGGAACGCCATTGATGTCGTTGGCTCAAGACAGGCTAAACGCCACATCTGACATCGCGAACGAATGGTTGCCGGCAGGAGCCAGGATTTCTGCGATAGCAGCAAGATTAACGAATTCCCCTGAGGCTCTTCCAAGGTTTTGAGAAGAGCATTCGCGGCGCCGGTGGTCATTTTCTCGGCTTCCGAAATGACCAGCACCTTCTGTGACCCATAGCCTGCTGTCTTTGCAATAAAGTCGCTCGCATCCCTAATTTGATCGACGCCGATACTTGCTTTGCCCTCAATGGAGCCCACCCAGCGATAATCACCGTGGGTTGCAGCCGCCACACGATGACAACTACTGCAATCTCCGCAAGCCTCATCGTGCCCCTGTTCGCAAAGAAGTGTGGCGCACAGCCTAGCCGCGGCACTAGCCAACCCGACCCCGGACACACTGGTGATCAGTACTGCATGAGGCAACTGACCGCGAGAATGAAGTGCCAACAACTCACTAATGATCTTTCGATGCTCGGGAAATACGTCTGCGCTCATGACGCTTCACTCAACATGGGCAACAAAAGTTCTCGCAGAGCCTGTTGTACGAGATCGATAGATTGAGAGGC
>Ga0255771_1002981_pt1 | contig 16353 bp, 17 predicted proteins | sample 011ome_19_FD_179969 | JGI IMG/M metagenome (GOLD analysis project Ga0255771, IMG submission 179969) | Coastal salt marsh microbial communities from the Groves Creek Marsh, Skidaway Island, Georgia - 011510BT metaG (version 2) | ecosystem: Environmental > Aquatic > Marine > Intertidal zone > Salt...
GCGCGGTACGATTGATCGGTGGAATAAGCTATCCTATTTCAAACCGCATGTCCGTGGTTGCAGAATATAACGGAACCTATTCGCAAAACGACGTCGATCTGGGCCGCCAGGCAGGGCTGAAAACAAATGTAGTCACCAATGCTATCAATATTGGTCTCAGCGTGCGATTTTAAACGCGGCTCTACACGTACAAACCCCGTTCAATGAAGATGGTAGTGTATTATTACTTAATTACCGTAGGTTATATGGTGAATTTTTTGGTGTGCGTAAAAGTGTGTTTTTGCATTTTGAGCACTTTAGATCAGACACTGTGTCTCCAACACATAAGAAAAACACAGTCTTTTAATGTTTTTTACTTTGCAATCTTAAATATGATACCAGCTAAAAATTCAGTCATGCAGGCAATACAGTAGTCGCTCTGCCACTAGAAAACGCATTGCAAGCCTATGCCTATTAATTGGTTATGATCACAAAAGACCACGAAGACTGGTAAAGGTGGCCTTGGTTTTATGTACAAAAGATATAGGTGAATACGCTTTGACAGTTCACTTGGCAGAATAAGAGCGAACGTCCACAATTTTGCAGATGGCATTTGGTGCTTTTCATATGAAATGGATCACGGGTGCCACTACTGAAAACAAAGCCAACTGTATTGAAAAAATGCATATTTTTCATTATGTGATTGTAATAATTTACTAGTAATAAATACGATCAAGCATAAGCTAGCTAAAAAATCTGTCCGGCGCCAAGGCCGATATCGCACAGTCAGGAATTTGTGATTGTTTGCTCACGATTAGGTCGCGGGTTAATTTTCCAAGCGCGGGACTGGTTTGCACCCCATATCCACCCTGACCAATCAACCAAAAAAAACCAGGTGCAACTGAGTCAAATCCAACGGCTGGTGTGCGATCAGGCAGGAAACTGCGCAGGCCTGCCCAACTGCGCAATGGTCTTGTTACGGGCAATGTTGTGGCTTGTTCAAAACGGTATAATCCTTCCGCTAGGACCATGTCATCAGGATATACATCCTGTGCTGCGACTGGGTCTTGGTCAGCGGGTGAAATCATTAATCTGCCCGCATCCGGTTTGGCGTACCAATCTTCTTGGATTGATCCAAACAATGGCCATGTTTTGCAATCCAAAGTGCCCGGAACCGCCATGATAACTGCGCTGCGCCGATAGGGTTGCAAACCAAGCGGCCGTAGGCCTGCCATTTCACCAATGTGGTCCCCCCACGCGCCCGAGGCATTGACCAGAATAGGCGCCTGATAGCTATCTTGGTCCGTGCTAACCGTCCAGATTTCATCAGATTTTGCTATATTTTGAACGCGCTGATCTGTAAATATCTGGCCCTGTTGTGCGCGCAGATAGCTGACATAGGATTGCAGCAAACGGTCCACGTCGATGTCTTGGGCATCTTGCTCGAATACGGCGGCGGCAAAGCTGTCAGAATTTAGAATTGGGACCAATTCACAAGCCTCTTGTGGGACGAGCCGTTGCAATCCCGTCGCCCCATCGCAATAGGCGTCAATTGCATCCAATTCATCGGCTTTCGCGATTAACAATTCCCCACGCGGTGACAGCACACGATCCTTTAACACGCAGGTGTCTGTTTCAAAAAAACCGGCGGCCACATCATTCAACGCCCGCAGCGTATCATTGCCATAGTTGCGAATGAAAATTGCCGCAGATCGTCCTGTTGAATGATATCCTAAATGTGGTTCGGCCTCTAACACTGCGACCTTTGCCGTTTCGCTTAGAAAGGCGGCAGCCGACAGGCCAGCGATACCACCGCCGATAATTATGACGTCATACGTCATCATATGCGACCAAATCCATTTAGAAAGCTGGTTAAGTTATGCCCCAAAGCATCGGCCAAATATCCACCCTCTTGGACAAACAATGTGGGCCTATTCAGCGTGGCAATCGCCGCACCAATACGGGCAAACCCGTCGGTCGTAATGGCAAGCCCTTTGAGGGGATCATCGACATAGGCATCAAGCCCTAATGCGACAACAATCACATCCGGTCCAAAGTTTTTGATCTGACCCAAAGCAGTTTGCAAAGCCTCTAGATAGGCTGCATCATCTGTTCCACGTGCCAGTGGAATATTTAGATTATACCCCAACCCGCGCCCCGCGCCGCGTTCTTGGGCATGGCCCCAGAAAAATGGGTAAAATCGTTCTGGATCCGCATGCAGGGACACACACAGCACGTCATCAGATTCATAAAATATGCCCTGTGTTCCATTTCCATGATGCACATCAATATCCAAAATAACGGGACGCAGGCCACGCTTGGCCAAATACCGTGCCGCAATCGCGGAATTGTTCAAAAAACAAAACCCCCCCGCTAAGTCACCAAAGGCATGATGACCTGGTGGACGTGACAACGCATATACCGCCTGTTCCCCTTGGGTAATCTGAACTGCACCCTCGATCGCAGATTGTGCTGACCAATAGGCAGATCCCCAGGTTTCAGCATTAATTGGACAGGCCGTATCCGCCTGATGATACCCCGCCTGCCCCACAGCAGAACGCGGATAGCTGTCAGTGCGTGCCGCTGGGTGGATGTTTGGAATGACCTCATGGCCCGCATCTTTGATCCGTTGCCAACGGGGATATATTTTTTCAAGAAAGGTTAAATATTGCGGGCTGTGCACCGCCGCAATTGGCCCCAACCCGTGATCAGTCGGTGTGTCAAATACCGCCCCAGCATCTATCGCACCGTTTTTCAAAACCTCAACCCTTTGGGGCTGTTCTGGGTTTTGTAAAACCTGCCCATTGGCCATAAAATATTGGGGATTATGCCGTCTTTGCCGATCGTCTAATATTGCTTTCATGGTGTACCCTGTTGTGTCAGTGTGGTCATATCAATCGCCATAACAGCTTCGCCTGTTATTGTTTCAAAGCCAAGACGTTCGTAAAATTTGTGCGCCTGCGTATTGTCTGCATAAACTGCCAATTTCAAAAATACGGCATGCCACACCGATGCAGCATGTTGGGCAATTTCGGATAATAATGCGGCGCCAACCCCCTGCCCGCGGATGTGATCTGATACCCATAAATCCGATACATATACACCGCACCCGCCGCGCATGGTCGAAAACACAGGTGTGGCCAATCCGATGCCACAAGCTTGGCCATCCTGTTCGGCCAGCAGTGCAAAACAAGTGGGCGCATCGGAAAACAGCGCATGGTTTAACCCATTCAGCGTCGCCCGATAGGGATCATCCAAATCGCGCGCCAAGCGGCGTAACATAGCATCCACCACCTGCAGGTCAGCGGACTGTGCAATCCGAAAAACCGGCATTATCAGACAGCCCCCAAATTGGTTGCGGCCGCCCCCTTTAGGCCCAAAATGTCACGCGCGTCTTGGGGCGTTGCGGGGGTTCGGCCCATATCTTGGACAATACGCGCAATTTTTTCGACCTGCTCAGCATTTGATTTTGCCAAAACGCCGCGATCAATAAACAGGTTATCCTCTAGCCCGACACGCACATGCCCGCCCATGGATGCAGCCATCGCTGCCATTGGGATTTGATGACGCCCCGCCGCGAGAACCGAAAATTCATAATCATCCCCCAAAAGTTTGTCGGCCAAGCGTTTAATATGGATCAGATTTTCAGGATCAGGCCCCATTCCGCCCAGAACACCAAACACAAATTGTAAAAAGACTTTGCCCCGTATCAGGCCCCGCGATTTGAAATGATGCAGCATATAGACATGGCTTAGGTCATAGCATTCAAATTCAAACCCAGCACCGCGATTTTGGCCCATTTCGGTTAGGATAAATTCGATATCGCGTGGGGTATTTTTGAACACCAAGTCATCGCTATTTTCCAAAAACGGTTTTTCCCAATCAAACCGCCAATCGCGGTCTTTGACCGCCATCGGATAGAGCGCAAAATTCATGCTGCCCATGTTCAGTGAACACATTTCTGGGGCAACATGCAAAGCCGCGGCCAAGCGGTCTTGTAACGTCATAACAGCGCTGCCACCGGTGGTGATGTTCAAGACGGCATCTGTTTGTTCATACAGGTTCGGCAAAAACCCCATATAATGATCAACCGATGCTGACGGGCGCCCGTTTTGCGGATCGCGTGCATGTAAATGCAACACGGCCGCACCGGCATTTGCCGCATCGACCCCTTGGGATATGATATCATCTGCGGTTATGGGCAAATAAGGCGACATAGATGGGGTGTGAATGGACCCTGTCAGCGCACAAGTTATGATGATTTTAGACATATGGTCCCCCTAATCCATTTTTATTTCGGCAAAAAACTGGCCCAAGGATTTGTCCAATAATCCAATCAGTTCGTCCATTTGCGCATCATCAATAATCATCGGGGGACAAACCAAGAAATGATCCCCACTCAGGCCGCCACGCGTACGCCGCGAATAAATGATCAGCCCATTTTGATACGCAATTTCAACCAGTCGATTAAAGGCGTTCAGATGTTTGGGCAAAGCCGCCTTGGTCTGGCGATCCGCCATTAATTCAAATGCCATTAACAAACCCTGACCGCGCACATCCCCGATCAAGGGATATTTTTGCATCAAACTTTGCAAATGTGTGCGCAGGCTTTCACCCTGATCGGTGGCATTTTGCAGCAATGACATACGGTCGATTTCTTTGATCACAGCCGCACCTGCCGCACAGGCCAACGGATTACCTGCATAGGTATGCCCATGAATAAACCCGCCGGCATCTAACACAGCCTCCACAATCGGATCGCGGGCGATCATCGCACCAAGGGGTGCATAGCCACAGCCAAACCCTTTGGACAGGGCGATAATATCAGGGACCACATCCCAGTGTTCTGCGCCTAGGAATTTTCCCGTACGCCCTGCGCCTGTCATGACTTCGTCATGGATCAACAAAACGCCATAGGTGTCACAAATTTCGCGCACCCGCTGCATATAGCCGGCCGGCGGGACCAAAGCCCCCGTTGATGCGCCCCCAATGGGTTCAATGATAAAGGCCATAACGGTTTCTGGTCCTTGGTCCAGAATTTCCTGTTCCAACATCTGCGCGTAATGCAGACCCGTTGCAGGATCATCCGGATCCAATCCATCCAAATACGCGCGTGGCGCGGGAATTTTGGGCATTGCTTGCATCATAGGATCAAACGGGGCCGTCATGGGGGCATACCCCGTCAGGGCAAGCGCGCCCAAGGTCGCGCCGTGATAGGATGGCATCCGCGAGATCACTTTGTAGCGTTGGGATTGGCCTTGGGTCAGAACGTATTGCCGCGCTAATTTTATTGCACTTTCCACGGCTTCTGATCCGCCCGAGACAAAGAATACACGGTTCAAATCATCAGGGCATCGCGCCGCCGTTAATTCGGCCAATTCCTCGGCCGCATCGCATTGAAAATGCAGCCGATAGCCAAAGGTCGCTTTGTCCATCTGTGCGCGCATCGCGTCCAAAACTGCCGGGTTTGAATGGCCAATATTGGACACCATCGCGCCAGAGGATCCGTCGATATATCGTTTGCCCGACTGGTCCCACATATAGATCCCTTCGGCCCGATCTAGGTCTGGCCGTTCTAGGCGCGTTTGATAGAAAAGTTTGCTCATGTGTGACCTCTAATCTGACAAAGCGATGCAATCGGCTGGATCAATGCAAACACCGACCTGTACCCCAACCGGCAAAGGGGTCTGTGCAATCAATGCCATAGCCTGAAGTTCCATTGATCCAACATCCAAAAAATACCGTGCCAATTGACCCTGATAATCGACCGCTTTTATAATGGCTGGTACGCCTTTAGTGTGGTCAGGATCCAAAACAACTTTTTCCGATCGCACAATAATTTTGGCTTGCGTCCTGTTTTGATCCATTGCTGTACAATTTTCAATTGGAATGGTCAAAGATCCCAAATTCTGGGTGGTAAAATGGGCCGATCGTTCATCGCAGTTTGCCAATTGTGCCGCAACCACATTCGACGCGCCCAAAAACCGCGCCACAAATTCCGATTGTGGTCGGTTATAAACCTGATCTGGTGTGCCCATTTGTTCGACATTTCCAGCGCTCATCACAATGATTTTGTCTGACATGGCCAGTGCCTCGGATTGATCATGTGTCACAAAAATCGATGTCACTCCAATCCGATGTTGGATGGCCTTTAATTCAATTCGCATTTCTTCGCGCAGATTGGCGTCCAGCGCCGAGAGCGGTTCATCAAGCAACAAAACATCAGGTTCAATAACGATCGCACGCGCAAGTGCAATACGCTGCTGTTGGCCCCCTGATAGCTGAGCAGGATAGCGATCTTCGATACCTGGCAGGCGCACGATGTCTAGCGCGTTTTTCACCTTGGCCACTGCATCCGATTTTGAAACACCGCGATATTTCAAACCAAACGCAATATTTTCCCCGATGGTTTTATGCGGAAACAACGCATAGTTTTGAAACACCAGCCCCAAATTGCGTTTATGGATTGGCACATCATTTATACGCTGATCATTGACGCAGATATCGCCTGCGCTGGGGGTTTCCAGCCCTGCGATCATCCGCAAGATGGTTGTTTTCCCGCATCCTGACGGGCCAAGTAACGTGGTAAAGGCCCCATCCTCAAATGTGATATTTGCCTGTTTTACAGCATTCACTGCCCCGTAATTTTTAACCAAATTGCGTAATTCGACCTGCGCCATATTTTCACCTGTTTGAAATGGTTTGGCCCAAATTTTGGGCCAAACCGCATTATATTACGCGCCTTTGGAAACGCGGTTCCACTGTTTGCTTTGTGCTTTTTCCTGGGCGTTCCAGAATTCCGGATCACGGAATACCAAACTGTCCAATTTGCCCGTTGGATCAAAGGCAGGCAGCGCCTGAACATCTGCGGGCATATCAACCTTGGTTGGATCCAATGATGATGGGTATTTCTGACCCGATGCCACCGCCAGCGCCGTTTGCGGATCAAGCATAAAGTTCAACAGCTCTTCGGCCTCAGCCATGGGTGATCCTTTCAGGACGAACATGGATTCCATCCACGCCAAACCGTTGGGCGGATCGATATAGGCGATGGGATGACCTTGGGCCTGCAATGCAGCCACGCGTCCTGACCATGCTTCGGTGACATAGATTTCCTCTTTTGCCAGCAGGTCCATCAATTCGGCGCCAGATGACCAATATTTCAACACTAAATCGCGATGTTCGCGCGCCTTGTCCCAGACGGCATCCCAATCAGAAATTGCGTTGGGATCTTGGCCACTTTGCAACGCACCATACCATGCACGGTTGGCCCAATCACCGCCCCAGCCGCCAATCTTGTCTTTCAGGTCTTTGCGCAGCAACAGGTTTGCGCCCAATTCTTTGGCTTCGGCTTCGGTGATGTATTTCGTGTTATAGGCAATGCCTGTTGTTCCATAGTCATAGGGTACCGCTGACAGGCTGTCGGGGGTAATTTTGCGGAATGGATCCAGCATAGCCGTCATAACATTGGCCAGATTTGGAATGTTCGCTTCGTTCAGGGACACGCCATAGCCTGCATCAACCCAGCGTTTGTACCAATTTACACCGGAACTGTGCAAAATGTTGTGACCAACGGTGCCGCCCGCCGCTTTGATCTTGGTCAACACTTCGTTTTCACCACCAAAGGTGGCATCAACAACGGTGTTTCCAGTCGCGGCCTCATAGGGGGCAAAGGCATATTTGCGCAGCGCTTCGGATACAACGCCGCCCCAGCCTTCGAAATGTAATTCGGTGCCTGCGGCATGCGCCATGCGCGCCATCGATGTCATCGCGCCACCGGCAACACCCGCCGTAATGGCGGCACTGCCCATCAACCCGAAAAAGGTTCTGCGATCAACATCGCCATTTCCAACTGCTTCGCGCAGTTTTTCATAACGCTTCGTGCTATCAATTTTTTTCATTATTCGCTCCTTGTTGTGCGGCTATATTTTGTGTTTTGAAAAATAACGCGCCACTCCTGCCGCTAGGATTGGCACGCCAAGCGTGAAACAGATCATTACAAAGCCCAGGGCATTGATTTCCGGACTAACGGAATTTCGCAGCATCCCGAAAATTTGCGTGGGCACCGTTTCCATCCCCGACGGGCGCCAAAAAATCGTTGCCGTGATATTGTCGAACGATAGGGTAAAGGCGAACAAAGCCCCCGCAAAAACCGCAGGCATCATCAATGGAAAAGTGATGGAAAAAAACGTCTGAATTGGTCCTGCGCCTAGCGACCGCGCGGCCTCTTCGTAATCGGTGCGGATGCCGGTTAATCGCGCCTGCACCACCAAAACCACAAATGGCAGCGCAATGATCGAGTGCCCCAAAACCAACAAACCAAACGATCGCGGCATATGTAACCACCGCATAAAAATCAGCAATCCGACCGCCAAAACCGTTTCAGGCACCAAAATTGGGGAAATAAGGAATGTTGTAACGATATCTTTGCCTTTGAACGGGTAACGCACCAATGCCAAGGCCGCCAAGATACCCAAGGTAGTGGCGATCACCATACTGCACAACCCCAAGGCCAAACTGGTTTTTAAAGCCCGCAGGATTGCGTCGTTTTCGGCCAGTTTGTAAAACCAACGCAGACTGATCCCCTGGATCGGGAAACCGCCGAATTGCGCATCGTTAAATGCCAACAGCAGCACAACCACAATCGGCGCAAACATAAATCCATAGACAAGGATCGTGTAGAATTTCAGTAATGACCAAACCCGCATAACGCCCCCCTATGACAATGCCCGTGATAATTGTTTCAAACCCATCAAGCGGCTATAAAGAATAACCACGCTGCCCAGCAGCACCAACAGGGTAAAGGATAACGTGGCCCCCATTGGCCAATTCAATTCGGTCACGATTGCATCATAGATGAGGTTCGCAAACAGGAAATCGCGCGGGCCACCCAAAATCAACGGCGTTACATAACTGCCGCCGGTCAGGACAAAAACCAACAATCCCCCCGCCGCCAAACCGGGCAGTGACAGTGGCAATGTAACTTGGACAAATGCCTGCCACGGGGTCGCGCCCAAGGTACGCGCCGCCGGTTCCAGATTGCGATCAATGCCATCCAGACTGACGTAGACATTCAAAATCATATAGGGCAGGAACACATGGATAAACCCGACAATAACCGTAAATTCGTTATACATCATCGCCACAGGTGCATCGGTGAACCCCAGCGCCATCAACAGTGAATTAATCGCCCCTTGGGATCCAAAAATATGGATCCAGCTTAGTGTACGAATGATGAAACTGATCCAAAACGGCATAATCAACAGCAGCAACAACAACCATTTGTGCGGTGTCTGCGTCATCGCAATAACATAGGCGGGAACATACCCCAAAACGGCTGCCAAAACTGTCACAATCAGTGACAATCGCAGCGTTTTCCAAATCGCCCCGTGATAATATCCATCACTGGCCAATTCTTGCCAATTACCAAATTGGAACGCCGCACGATCGACCGCCAGATCAATGTTTTCATAAAAGGAATATACCAAGATAAAGGCCATGGGGATCACAACCATCGCCAGAATAAAGGCCAAGGACGGCGATAGGAGTTTCAGCGCTCTGGGGTCGGATTGTGTCATAATGCTGCACGGTGTTGTTATGTGCTTAGGTTGCAATGAATTGACAGTTTCAGCAAATTGATAGTAAATATATCAATCATTAATTTAATTAATAGTTTTGGGGACAAACCATGGTTCGCAGCGAACATAACAAATTCGTTTTTCAATTGGATTGGAACCTATTGCGAACCTTTTTGGTTATTGTAGAAGAAAACAGCATTTCACGCGCGGCGGCACGACTGATGCGCGGTCAACCTGCAGTCAGTTTGGCATTGCAGCGGTTAGAGCAAGAAATGGGCTGCAAATTGATCGAACGCGGCAAAGGCAGTTTCCGGCTGACCGCCGCAGGGCGGCGATTGTTCGAGGAATGTGATGGAATTTTCTCGGACGTGTCACGACTGCGCGATGTTACGATGCGCGCCTCGCAAAATGTATCGGGCAATGTCACCATTTCTTTGGCCAGTCATGTGATTACGCCAATCTTGAACGACATGCTCAGGGTCATGCACCAAACCTATCCCGATATTACGTTTGAAATAAAGACAGCCACCAGCCATCAGGTGGCCAGATCGGTTTTGGACCGCGATGCAAGTTTTGGGATTTGTTTGGTAAACCAACGGGTCCACGAACTGGAATATACTCTTTTTTACCGCGAGTTTTTCGGGTTTTTCTGTGGCAAACCGCATCGCCTGTACGGCCAAACGGGACTGTCCATTGGCGACATCCAATATTGTGATACGGTATCATTTGAAACCGACGACCTTAACGATGCGCTACGCCCGATTGCGCTGTTGCGCGAAAAATGGGGCCTGGTGCACCGTACAGTCGGCAAGTCGTCGCAATTAGAAGAGGTCCGCCGCATGATCGAATGTGGTTTGGGGATTGGCGCATTACCGCTACATGTCGTAGAACGCGAACTGCGCGACGGCAGCCTGTGGCGATTACCCCCCTATCAAGACCCGCCAGCCATTGACATATTTCTAACACGCCATCCCAAAAAACGCATGAACCGTGCAGAAAAAGCATGCCTCGACTATCTGTTCCAAGCGGTCCAGGACATACCCTTGGCCGAGCGCACATATCACGGGTCAACAGAGTAGCGGGAAACCCCTCGATCAGTTATGTTGATTTTTGGAGGGTCCATATGAACACCAGTCGAGGTCATTTTGCTCACAATTGATACTTTTAAATCGATTTTAAATTTTTGTTAAAGAAGATATTCGTCAACCCTTCACTGGTAGTTTTAGATCTATTTTACTAAGCATATTTTAGACTCCCATAGAATATCTTGGTTATCTACGACTCCTACTTGCATATTCGATATGTGATAAATTGTTATTCCATAGATATATGAAGGTGTGAGCCTCCCGATTTGAATTTGTTCTTTGGAATTTGATTGGCGAAATAGCGAATGTGATACTGCCAGAACATATGACATGATCTATGCTTAGGCTTGCTATGAGCTGACTAATTTAGTGCATCCATTTTGATAAATTTTATTGACAATAGTTTAGAACGGAATAAGCGCTCAATATCAAAATGCTTCCCTTCAACCATGCAGTGCACGGAACGTATATGACGAAACCAAACACCGGGATTGTTCTGGCACTTATGGGTGCTTTAATCCTAACGCCAGATAGTTTGCTCATGCGCTTATCCAGCTTGAATGGCGGGGAAATGTTAGCGTGGCGCGCAAGTTTAGCAGGAATTATGTTTTTGCTAATTGGAACAATAAAAATACAACCAAAAAACTTCCGCTCAGATATTTTTCTATCTCGAAATTTTGCAGTGTTGGTATTATGCCAAGTCGCAAATACGAGCTTCTTTTCTTTTGCTATTTCATTTGCTCCAGTTGCGCTGGTACTAATAACAGTCGCAACTGTCCCAATCATTGCAATCGCACTTGGCAGTTACTTTTTGGGCGAGCGCGCCAACGCCCAAACGTGGATAATATTAGGAATTGTAATAACTGGGATCATTATCTCTGTTTTTGGGGAACTTAAGCATTCCTTAAGTTGGTCACCGAAAACAATCTTAGGAGCATTATTGGGCCTTGGTGTTGCCTTTAGCTTGGCTACGAACTTCGTCATAATTCGGCATGATAGAAATGTGGCATTCGAAATGGCACTAGGCGTTGGCGCAGTCATAGCGGGGCTTTGTGCATTTACGCTTTTTCCTACCGCGCTGTCAGTTGGCCTGGGTAGTGGTCTAATCATCGCTAGCACAGGGATCATAATCCTTCCGGTTTCCTTTATTTTGTTGTCGCGCGCTGCACGTTATACAAGCGCCTCAAATGTCAGCTTATTAATGTTACTCGAAACTGCGCTAGGCCCCCTGTGGGTATGGATCGCCATCGGTGAGACACCAACACACTTCACTCTCATAGGCGGCACTATTGTTGTATCAGCAATAATTTATTTTCTAACGACTGAGAGTACTGCCGCATCCTAAGCTATCGGGCAATAAGGTAACACGTCCATCGCCGATGAGTATGAGAAGCTGCTGCAAGCCAATGGCCTTGGCGCTTGCAAAAGCGGCCAGGACATCAGGACATCCTTAGAAATCCTTTAACAGCCTTGTGGTCTCAGGATCAAGGAATCCGGCGACGGTGGCTTCTGTTTCCAGGTTCAACGCGTGTTGTAATCCACCAGAGATCGCTTGATTAAGTACCCGCTTCATCGCCCGAGTTGAAAGCGTAGGCAGCGCGGCGAGTTGCGTTGCAACGGCTTCAGCCTCACTTAAGAGTTCATCATCCGGCACCACCTTCCACGCGACACCAATCTCTTGCAATTCAGCTGCAGAATAACGATTACACAAAAAGAGCATTTCGCGCGCCTTAATCGGGCCGACGATGTTGGGTAGGATTGAGGTTACAGCACCCGTTACGAATAGGTTGAGCGACACCTCGGGGAAGAATGCCCGCGCGCTTTCTGCCCAAATCGGAAAATCACAATTTATGGCCCATTCGAAGCCACCGCCAACGGCCCAACCATTAATAGCACCAACAACTGGTTTTGCGCCCATTACAATGGACACTGTTGCGCGTTGAATGGCATCAACAACCGCACGCGCTTCTTCTTCGGTTTCTGGGTGAACATGTTCATGTCGGTCATCACCAGCACAAAATGCGCGCCCTTTGCCCGTGAATATAATAGCACGCGTTTCGGGGTCTCGATTTGCGTCATCAAATGCTACTGAAACCTCGTTGATCAGTTGACGGTTCATCGCATTCATCGCATGCGGTCGGTTCAGTGAAATCGTCCTGACCCCGTCTGCCGTGATTTCTGAGCAAATGGTTTCATAGTTATAGCGCGTCATTCATAACTCCTGATCACACGTTTGGTTTTACCTTCTGTTCGCGGGAACGTGCCATAGGGGACCGTTTTCACGCGGATCGTCGCCCCTAACTCTTGCTTAAAGCGTTTTTCTAAACGCAACGACAGTGTGTTATCGTCGTCCTGTATTCCTTCGGCCAGCTCTGCGTGTACAGGCAACACATCGTAGGGCGGGGGTGTATCCAGCACGATCCGATAATCACCTGACATTTCTTTGAAACTGGTCACAACGGCTGCAACCATTGTTGGAAACATATTTAGCCCGCGTACGACCACCATATCATCCGATCGACCAATCACACGGAACCTAAAGCCAGCGCAGCCACACTGACAGGTTTCAGTATTCTCTATGCGAATGATGTCGCCTGTCCTAAACCTGACCAAGGGTTGGCATTCGCGCGCTAGATGAGTCAGAACAAGCTCGCCTGAGGTGCCCGCCTCAAATTGCTTTGGTAAACCGTTGTCTGGGTCGATCAGTTCAGCATTCAGCACATCATGGGCCACAAAATGTAGCGCGCTATCGTATGCACATTCAGATGCAAAATTACAAAATACGTCCGTCACACCATAATTTGCATTGCGTGGCTGCATCCCCCAGGTATCGCTAAGACGTTTGCGGAACGCTGGATCATCAATGCCGGGTTCACCCCCAAATAAGCCCAGCTTTAGCCCAAGATCACTGGGCGACAGATGCGGGAATTTTTCGGCAATTACCATTTCCAGAGCCGCAGGATAGGATGGCGTGCAAGAAATTGCAGTGATCCCATTTTCAAGTATTGTCTTGATCAGTAATTCGGTCGATCCAACGCCAAATGGCACGACAGTCGCACCTGTGCGTTCTAGTGTTAAGTGATCGGTCAGCCCACCCATCCACATTTGATAATTTAGGCAATGCACCACCATCATGCCCGGCTTTAGCCCAGCCAGTGACTGCGCGCGGCCACCAACAATTTCGGTAATTTCGCAATCCTGCGCACTTAGTGCAAGGTTCATAGCCTGCCCAGTGGTTCCTGAGGTTCGGTGCAACCGGCGGACTTGTTCCGGTTGCGCAGCTAAATAATCACCGAAAGGTGGCGATGCAGGTTGCGCTGACCTAAGGCCGGACTTATCCGAAAGCGGCAGTTCAGCAATATCCTGCAAACGTTTTGGCGGTTTTTGTCCACCCCATAGCCTTTGGTAAAACTCAGAGTTCTGGGCGACATAGTGACTTTGCCGTTCCCAAGCCTGCTGCCTGTAATCTGAAATTTCATCCAGAGGCAACATATGTCCGTTTTGTAGCAAGTGTTTACTCCAATCAAGTTGTCCTTGAAGCCTCCAGCAACTGGCTTATTTGGATTGATCATGCAAAGGATTTGTCCCTATGGCAATCGTTACCAACGACAAGGTGAGAGAAAATTAAGCACAGCCCTTATTGCAGTGACATTGCTGACAGGCATGCCGTAATGTGCCAAACTTGACAGTCCAGCGCCGGATCGTCTCATACGAACGGTCTGTAACGCGTTCCAGCATCAATTCCTCAACGTCGCGAAGACTAAAGTTGAACCGGCAGTAGAGCCAGACAACATGGGTAATGATATGAGGCGGAAAGCGGTGGCGTTTGTAGTTGATTTTTTCTGTCGGAATGAACTCAGCCTATGTCCAGATCGCGCAACTCGCAACATCAGGCCGGTTAACGTGACAAGACCCACGCGCTAGTTCACTCATTGTGCTCTCCCTAAATTCTCTTAACTAAACTATGCCTGGCGAACATTCGGTCAACACAATTTTTTGGATATTTTGATCAGATATTATCATACAATTTTCCCTTAAAACCTGGCGCAATTTTTTACGTTCGTTGAGTTTTAACGCCCCCCAAAGGAACTCGAGCCGTCTGCGGCTTAAGTCTATCATAATCAGCTTGCGAGATTGCTGTGCTGATTGCATTTGGCATGCCCGTTGTGGTGTCCTGCTGCCTTGAAGCACTGGATGACTTTGGTATGCTGGGCTTTGGGGGTCTTGGCGCCCCCACAGTCTTTCGGAGTTTTGACCGCATCTTTGGCTTAGCCCCCTTTTTCTTCAAACGTGTATCAAGCGTATTTGCCAAAAAACTCGCAGTATTGGAAAAAGTTTTCATATCATCAATAACTTGCGCAACACTTGCACTTCGAGCTCCCTTCTCAATGACATCAATAAGCTTTCGCACTTCATCACGTGTGTTATCCATAGCAACCAAGCCTTTCAAAAGAATGGGGCGCCACAGTAACTTTGCTCAAACTCTCAAACACTGTGTTTGCACTCATCATCTCGAAGGACGGTGTTGTTAGTAATTCCTGAATGACTTTCATACCCCCATCCTCTTAGGTGTCGACCAAATCGCCTCCGATTGCTGAGCAATTGCTTGATCACATAATCCCTTGAGACGATCAAAACATTGAACCCAAGCCTTATGCTGGACATCCTCGCTTTGCCTCATTTTGTCTGCGTAATATCCAAGCTTGTGGGAACACACACTCAGGACAGCGACACTTGGCTTTAGATCATGATGACGCAAAGTACGGATATATCCCTCACTTCTCCCAAGCCAGCCGTTGCAGAACTCTGGTGTTGACTTCACCATCCCCGCGGATCTCAGCTCTGCCTGAATGTGTTCTAGTAATTTGATGCTCATAAAGTTGTCTCCCCATCTTCGTGTATTTATCAAAAACTCAAAGACTGTGTTTTCGCAGTGGGTGACAGGACTGTGTCTAAAACAGAGCCGGCTTCCAACCTGAGTTAGAAGCCGAACCTGTTGGACTATTTGTGCCGATCACAATTCGGGAGGGCGTGATTGGCATCGTTTTGGAGACGTACAGGAGGAAACATCTCGAAGTCAGAATTCTGCATTGCAGCATTTCTTACAATAACAATCGCATGCCGATCTTATAATCATTAGGAATTGGCTAAACTTTAAGCTCGGTTTGAGCACATTTGCTTAACAAAGAAGCGTTATGTAGAAATTTCTGTATCTTTTTGAGATTTCTTACTGTAAACTTTAATTGACGGCAGCGAACCGACAGATCAAAAGATGTAGTTAACACACATGTGGTCAAAGCATATCGCTCGCCGTCAGTTGGGGGCAAGTCGAGCATGTTTTCCTCCCTGTCGTGAATGGCTTGCCCCATATCTTTCTTGACTCTTTATCTCTTTTGGAACACTTTTCCGCATCTCTGGTAAAGAGAGCTTCATGGACGGTTCCTGTGATCGAGGGAGGACGATTACGGTTGAGCCGTCCATTTTAATTTGAGCCATGTGCATTCAACATATCGGAATTGCTAACTTGTCGGTTTTTCCCAGAGCACTTGGACGCTACAAGGGTAGTAAGACGATTTTCCTCCCCCCCATTTTTGATACGCTAGTAGAGGTGACAAAGTCCGGGGCGCTAGATGAGGTGATCGAGCGTGCGCTATCACGTAAGCCTAAATATAAACCTGGCGCGGCAAAGACAGCTGAGCTTCATCAACTCA
>Ga0255771_1002985_pt1 | contig 16332 bp, 7 predicted proteins | sample 011ome_19_FD_179969 | JGI IMG/M metagenome (GOLD analysis project Ga0255771, IMG submission 179969) | Coastal salt marsh microbial communities from the Groves Creek Marsh, Skidaway Island, Georgia - 011510BT metaG (version 2) | ecosystem: Environmental > Aquatic > Marine > Intertidal zone > Salt...
ACTGTTTATTGCGACTACCTTTGGTACATAAAAAAATTATTCCACGTCGACGGCGCTAAATATTCCTCCTCTCTCCGACGAGGGACTTTTCGGTAACGGGGTGCTATTTTCCTTCTCTTCTTCTTCGGCTGTAGAGGCGTCATTGTTATTGAGCTCTTCCTCGGCTTCTTTCAACAAAAAATCTATGAACAAATCCGCCACTGGAACTTCTGCGTTCTCTCCCGTGGCGCCTACAACCCTCAATCCAACCCCGGATATCGCTCCAAAAGCTTTCCCGACGCCTCTGGCGATTCCTAACGGTGCCCTCGCGACTTTAGATATCACTCCAGTTGCTCGTCTTGCGCCTAAAACGATCGCTTCTCGTTGCGAGTCTTCCATGTTTAACAGTCTCGACATCAATTCGAGCACCTCTTCGGAAAAGTTGCGTTCGAAATACGTCACCAAAAGCTTCGTGATGACCGACTTGTCGATGAACACTTCGTTCTCGCCATCATCACAACCAGCAGATGATGAGGACAGCCGCGCGATTTTTTTAATCGCTTGCGTCAAAGCGACTCTCAACTTTGTGGACTGCGCGGTTGCCTCGGCGCACTTTCTCGAAGCGTCTTTAAACTTTTCTTCGGCTCTCCCTCGTTTCCTTTCCAACTCTTCCATCTCCATCGTTTTCTTCTCCAAAAGCTCCATGGTCTCTCTCAACTTACCACTCGTCTCTCTTAATTTCTGCCTCGCCTCTTTCGCTTCGTTCGTCCTCCCGTCCATCTGTTCCTGATCGGCGTAAAAACTTCCCAACGCTCGATTTAAATTTTCAACCTCTTTTATTTTCCTATTCAATCCGTCTTCTTTCTCCATCAGTTGCATCGAAAGTCGCTCCACTTCCTTCTCGAACTTCTCTTCCACTCTTCTCTTCTCCTCTTCCACCCGTTCTTCGATCGACATCTCGTCTCTATCCTCCGCCTCTTCCACGTCCAACAAATGTTCCCGCAAGCGCTTCAACTCTTTCTCTTTCGTTTCGAGCGCTTCGCGACACTCGCGGAGTTGCGATTGAAATCGATTTTTGATAGTCTCCGCGTCCATGAGTTTTTGCGATAAGCGCGTGGAATCTTCGCCTCGCGCTCTTTCCGCGAGCTCTTTTTGGCGTTGGAATTCTTTCGCGCGCTTCTCTAAAAGGAGTATTTGTTTTCCTCGTTCGTTTTCGCTCCTGTTCGTTGCATTTCCACCACCACCACTCGAAGACGCAGAAGCCATCATCGTCTTCATCTCCTCCATCAACCGCGCGTTCTCCTCCGATAACGAACCAATCACACCTTTCAGCATCACTCGCTCTTCCTCGTGCCTTTGTTTTTGCTGCTGTTGTTCTTCTCGTCGTTCTCCGTCGTGAGCGTCCAATCCACTCCGTTCTCGTTTCCTCTCTTTTTCCAATTCCAACCGAGCTCTGAGTTGCGCGATGCTGCTCGTCGTGGTCGCATTTTCGCCGCCTAGTGTTCGCTCGTCGTCGGAGGAGGAGGGGGAGAGGTCGAGCGGCATCTCTCCGTCTCTCTGTCGCTCTCTGTCGCTCCGTGTTCGATGTGTTTGTGTGCGTTTTTTTCTGTCGCATTGCTTCAAAACAAATCCATCATGGTGGCGAAAAACACCTTTCGCGGCGGCGTTTCCGAGCGAGAATTCGACGGCGGCAAGAACAAGAACACCGCGATTGCTGCTCATGTTCATCGAAATTTCACTTTTACCAAAAATTTCATCGCGTCCGCTTTGCTCGCGTTCGTGACTTCCGCGCACGGTTTGCTCACGACGGCGTCTCTCCGGGGAAAAGAAAAGTACAGTTACAACGTCGCGACGGTACCGTTACTCGCGGAAGGGTTGAAGTTATCGATAAGTTTTGTTTTGTTGAAAAGGGAGATGCGTTTGATGGCATCGTCGTCGTCGTCGTCATCGTCGGAGAGTGCGAGTACTAAGGTGGTGATGACCACGCAAGTGAAAACAGTCATGTTGTATCCGATTCCGAGCTTGATTTTCTTGTTGCACCAAGCGGTGTCGTTTCCGGCTTTAGTGTTATTAGATCCGACGACGTTTCTGGTTTTAGGAAACCTGAAGATTGTCATCACTGGGGTATTAACCAGGATCTTTTTGAAGAGCACAAGCGCTGGATGGACGTATAAGAAGTGGATTGGTTTGATCTTGGTCACGGTCGGCGCGTGTACGACGCAAGTCGGCAAGAGCGAGAAGACGGGCGGGAAGTGGATGTTGTTTCAAAGATTTAGCGCGTTTGGGTATTTTTTAGGGATTGGAGACGCAATTTTGAGCGCTTTGGGAGGCGTATACGTCGAGTTTGTATTTAAAAAGAACATAAACGATTCGATTCATTGGCAAAATCTGCAGATGTACGCGTTCGGGTTGTTGTTTAATAGCGCGAGATTGACGTATTTGGATTTTAGGAAGTTTGGCGGATGGGACGATGACAACGACGATTCTAGCGGTAATGAAGCGGTGTATGCGTGGCCTATGACTGTGTTTTCTGGACACTCTTTCATATCGATGTGCGTGGTTGCCAATCTGGCATTCGGTGGTTTATTAGTCTCGCACATTATAAAAAATGTAGACGCCATCGCGAAAGTGTTCGCCACCGCCTGCGCCATGTTCCTCACGCCGACGTTGTCGTTTATTTTGTTCGCGCACGTACCAAGCCCAGCCATTTTTGGTGGAGTTTTGATTGCCAGCTATGGTATGCTGACGTATTACGACTTAGTTCCAATTCGGAGCAGCGGGAACTTGAGTAGTAGTAGTAGTAGTAGTAGTAATAGTGATAGTATCGATAGCAACGAGAAGAATAGAACTGCGACGACGCCGAGAAGTCGCCGGGGCGTGGTGTTGTAATAGTGCATTCAACTAGTACATGGCTCTAGTGCTAAAAACTAAATTCAACTACACGGTTCTAGTGCTAAAAACTAATGCAAACGTCCCTCTCTTCGTTTGATTCGGCAGCCGCGCTTACGCTTATGGTCAACTCGGCGCCGGACGTTTTCGGAATAACGACGAGCGAAGACGCGTCCGTCGTCGTTTTCCTCAACACGTGCACGTTCGTCTTCGTCTCTCGAACGACCACGCCAGATTCGCCGACCAAGCTTGCTTTTCGGTGTTTCGTGACTAAAACAACCGCCCCGAAAAGTTCCCACGCGTCTTTTTCCTTACCGTCTCGCATCGATATCCCATCCACGTGTTCATCCATCGTCGTCGTTTTCTTCGCCTTCTTCTCCTTCCTCCTCTCTTCCAACTCCTTCGCGGCGTATTCTCTCCACAATTTCCTTACTCTCCTCAAAGATTCCCACGTCAACGCGTTCGTCTTCTCTTTCCCATTACCAAAAAGACCATCGCCGCCCATTTTCGCTCGCACCATCTTCTTCCATCCCCTCCCAGAATACTCCGCGCTCTCCGCGTTCGCGAACCGCCTTCGTCGTTCCTCCTTCCGGTGCAAGTCGCCCTCTCTGTCCTCTCTGAACCTGTTATTAGTATTGTTATTACTGCTTGATTCGAGCATCAACATCTTCTTCTCCGGAAGTTTCGTTTTCATCAAAACTTCCGTTCGCCCGATGTCTCTCTCGTTTCGTTCGAACAAGTCTCGAATTATATCCAAAGATTCCTCCATCCTCCCGCTGTTGTTCTTGTTGTTTTTTCCCTCCTCCTCTGCAAACGGAGAAGACGAGTACACCCACGAGGTCTCGTCTTCGTTCGTTAGTTTTGATGATGTTTTTGCCGCCGACTTTTGCGCAATGTTTCCCCGTCCTTGTTGTTCTTCTTCTTCTTCTCGCGGGGCGGCTCGTTTCTTGCTCTTCTTCTCGCTGATATTCTTTGTCTTCGCCGTCGTCAGTCGAGAGTCCAACCGAGCGATTCTGGACTGCTTGTTCTCGTTGTTGTTGTGCTTCATTTCATCACGTTGTCTGTGTGTGTGTTTTAGAAGTGAAAAATTTTAAGTGTAACTTTGAGTCTTTGTATGTGTCAATCTGTCTATCAATCGATCAATCTATGCTCTCATCAGTCGCCGCTCTGTTGCCCGGACTTTGATTGTACTCGTCTGACAAATCTTGCGTAATCTTCGTCCGTTGGTTCTGGAGAGCCTTTTTCGAGCAAGTAGTTTACGCAATCGGGGTGCTCGTAATACCGAGCGTGAGCGACATGCCAGGCATGAGGAGGTACTTTCGCCTCTTCGATTAAGTATTTGAGGCAGTCGATTTGGCCATACTTTGCAGCGCCTGACACGAGGGTGAACTTTCCCACCTCCTCTATCATCTTTCTTTCTTCGACGAAATATTTCAAGATCTCCACGTGACCACCGCATGCTGCTTCTCCTGCCGCTTGCATTTCCGTACCTCGCGAAGGTTGCACTTTGTCGACAAGAAATCGAAGACAGTCGAGGTGTCCTCCTGCAGCAGCTTGAGTGCACGCCTCTTTTTCTTCACACGGGCAACCATTAGAGAAACAGTACTTCAATATCTCGAGATTAGCTTTAAATGCTGCCGCTTTAATCGTCCTTTCATCCCACTCGCACTGTTTCACTTCTCTCGCCCACTTGAGGAACTCGAGTTTGTTCGTTGCAGCAACTCCCGCGCAAAACGTGACTTGATCCATCACTCTTCCTCTCTTATCTTTCTTTCCCCAGGGAATGTTATTCCACATCCATTCCAACGTCGAAATGGATGAACATTCGTGAACATCCCAATGTAATTTCGATACGTCTACTCCGGCGTAAGCAAGCACATCTTCACTCTCTCTATTCACCTTTGAAAAGAAACACCGATCTGTCCCATTCAATTTCGGAATCACATGCGAGACAAAAACATCCTTATGATGCAACACCAACCCGGTCCACAACTTCGTCGGTCCAAGCTTCAACCGCTCCATATTCGCTCTCGCTCGTTCGACAGCCTCTTCCTTCTCCCTCTTCTTCTTCCTCTTCTGCGCGCCGGAGAGATTCTTCCCCATTATTATTAGTCAAACTGGTCATAAGTTTCTAAGTTCGAATGATTTTAGTATGATTATGGTAAAATTGTGGTAATGAATTAAAAACGTCTTCAGTCGTGATTTGGTTTGCCTTCGCGTATCTGTTGATATGCTTTTTACGTAAACGTAGAGCGATACCTGAAAAAGGAGGTGGGTTATTGCGTGTATAATAAGGCATTTTATTATGACGATTATATTACATGACTTCTAGTTGATCATTAGTCTTACCAGACAGGTCCCTACGGGGTTCGCTCCGCGGGGTTTTGGGTTTCATCACGAACATACACACACTTAAACCAAAACACGGGTTAATGTAAATAAATAGATGAAGAATGTTTCGATGAATGTACGCGACGGTACTTCAAGGCTTCTTGGCTTCATCAGCAGAAATCATCTTTTCCTCCAGTTTGGCAATTTGCTTATACATTACCATGATCATCGAATGCATCTCAGCAACCTTCAAGTCAATCGGCGGAATTTCTTGTTTCTCGTATTTCGTGTAAGACGCGTTGACGACGGAATCAAAAATCTGCTGACTGCCAGAGGTGAACTTTTTACTGCCGCCCTTAATTGAGAACGTCTTCTTCATGGCGTGCTTGAGTCCTTTCTTCTCGTCGGAATCTTCTTTTATCTGAGATTTCGAGTCCTCTACGTTTTTGGCCGAAATCACGCCAGAACTGATGGTGCGCTGAAGCTCGTCAACTTCAAACGCCACGTCGCCATCTTCCGTTAGAGCTATCATTTTTGTACCTTTGTCATCAGAATCAGAATCATCGCCACCTTGTTCTTTTTCCAGTATTCTTTTCACGTCTACATTATCCCCTTCCTTAATCACATACATCTCAGTTTCCTGAGCAGCAATCATCATGCGCACTTTCTTGAGTAGTTGCTTTTCATTCAAAATCTTCCCTTGACTCGCCGCCGCTCGTATCCAGCCTTTCACGAGAAACGACAATTCAGAGACAAGACTACTGGTACTGGTACTGTCCTTTTGAACTCTGATGTAGCCCTCGGAAAAGATAGCGATGAGAAAGTTGAGGAGCATAAGCGTCGTGATCAGGGCAAAAGTAGTGTAATAAACCGCTCCCGCGATGGCCAGGTTACCGGGTAGTTCAAACAGACGCTCGCCCGCTCCGCGATCGTCTCCAGACAAAGTCCAGCTAATTACTGTTTGCGCCGACTGGGATAAGTTACTGAATTGTTGAACCTTATCGCCAAAAACGACCTGTCCGAAAATCAAGTACATGAGACAGACTGCAGATAGTAAAGCAAAAAAGTGTGCGAGCTCCTGGAATGACTTACCAACTGTTCGCGTGACGATGCCAAGCTTTGGCTGGAAATCCGCCGCTTTAAAAAATCGGAGTAAACACAGAAAGATGTTGATCCCGTTGATCGTCACGTATATAACTCGGTTGCTCAGAATAGCCACAAAATCGTCCATCACGTTGTCGACAAAGAATTTTAAAGTTGAGCCATCCCCGGCAAACTTCAAAAATCGTGCCTCCTGCCTGTGTTGTGGATCAACGTACACGTCATAGTTAAGTTTGGTATCAAACTTTCTCACAGCTTCAACGTGCAGCACCCACATCATTATAGTGCCAATGTGCATACCTATCGATGCAAGTTCGATATAATTCCAAACTGACGAGAAGTATGCGCCAGGGTGGCCGTCTTTCCACACAGCCGCGCTCAACTGAAACAGTTCAATGCTCAACGTAAACAGGCACGAGACGCAGAAAATTGCTTCAAAAACGCGTCTGATAAGATAGAAACTTTTAGCCTGCTTATCATTGGGATCGTAGTAATACGGTTGAGAGTCCATTGCATTGGCTGTCGAAGCGATGAGTATACTACCCGCTTGCGTGAAGGAAAATTCGGAAACGTAACGACAAAAGTATTTCAAGTCGCCGTTGTAAGTTAGGATCTCGACTGTGAATGACTTCGTATATTTATCGAGGTAAAATCCTTCTTCGATATACGTGATTACTCTGTTAAACGCGTCCTCTGCGGCGTTTATGTCGATGAGAATCGGAAAACCGTTCTCACGTCTCTCAAAATCAACGCCGTAAAACCCATACGGAACTCCCATAGGGTTTATCTCGCTGCTTTCGTAATACGTGTCGGGTTGTACTTCGACTCCGGCGCCAAGTGTGGAAGTCGATATGAACGCTGGATCAACTCCAAAAGGCGACGAATCCGTCTTTTCTGGATCTTGACACACCTCACCACTCAGAGTCTCCACTCCTTCTCCTTTACTTCCAAATTTTCCAGGGCATGTATCTTGAGCATGACGAACTTGATGCATCAAAAGCCCCCCAATCACGACGTTCTTCCCGCCAATGTAACGCCTCCTGTTCACCGAATCGTCAATGGGTACCGGGGCTGTGGCGTCCGTGGAGGGCTTGGGGACAACAAAGTCGGGCAAAACAAGCGTCTCATCTCCGACGCTTAATACTGGCACACAACATCCGTTCGTAATTGATTCAAGAGGGCTTACTGCGCTTAGAAATGCAGGTTCATGGCATCTCACATTCGCACAAATACCCTCGTCACACTTAGCGATCCGGTCGTCGTCCCATTTGTCCCACATGCTTTGAGTCTCTTGATCATAAGAATAAGATTCCCAATTTCCATTGGGAACCTTATCGTTGCAATTAGTAGAAGCATCCGGTTCAAATGTACACCAGCCTCGAGATGTGTCTCGCTTTTCGATTCCTGTACCAGAGGCTTTGCAGTCTGTTTCGAGAAAAACTACATCCGCATCGTCGCCTACAGGAACAGTGAACGGCTTTGTAACCCTAGAATCACCAGCAGGATAAGTCTTCTCCAGTTCGCACCCATTTGCCATCACAATAGATACGCCGCCACCGCGCCAGCCCTCTTCGGCTCTGACACTTCCATAGTCCCCGGTCAATTCACCAGCTGCGCTCGCAGTATCAATCATCTCTAATTCGTAATCACCAGGAGCAACGCACCAGTGATCTATCGAGAACTGGTTTTCTGCAGGATGTAAAAGAATCATAGATGTTCGAGCTCTGGTTGTAACAGTTTCTCCAGCATTACCAACCGCGTGCATCTCGAGACGATAGACGACCCAGTAGTTCCGATTACCCAAGAAAGATGTTTGTGTCATCATCGACAACAATCTTTGACCTGTCTGGCACGTGGGCTTCTCTGGAGGAGTTGTGCTCGGCGCCTTTGCGACGATGCCATCATCAAGTTCAAACGCTGTGCAATTCGAGCTGTCACCAGCCGTTGAAGTCACGGAAAATTCGGATTTCGAAACTGTAGCCCCGGTACCACCTTGCGTGCGTTCTGGAACACTTGCTGAGCCTAAGGAGCACCCTTTCGAATCCGTGATGTGCACCTCGGCGTCTGTCAAGCCGATGATGAAACCAGTGCGCGCAGTTTGGACAGAATAGTTGCCTTCTTTCGCGCAATACTTGGTAGCTTTCGAAACACTTTCTCTCATGTACAAGCACTGACCAACCACACCTTCAGTCTGATGTCCAAAAGTTTGACTCCACTCGTTATACTCGTAGTCACCCGTATCGTAATCGTAATCCCATTCACTATATTGCTCCGTGTACGTTTTTGGGACTAGGAAATGATGCCCAGGTTGTATTTCCTGAGCCCATTCAAAGTACGGGGTCCCGTACGCCACGATCGAACTTAAGTTGTACTGCTTAGCACTAAGAGAATCAAGAGAAAATTTCTCTGGCATACAATCCAAGTATACAAAATCGTCCAAAACACCCGTCGGGAGCTGAGCCTTAACGACATTATCACCCAATTGAATGAAGCGTTCCGGCGAAAGCAGAGATCCACCACTCATTCGAGCCTCCGTGACTTTGTATGAATCACTCACGGATCTGATACCATAAGAAAACGTATCCGAGCCTGAAAAGGGGGACGTTAGAACTACGTAGATTTCTTTAGTATCATCGGGACACGAACCGTCAGTGCTATTAGGCATGGTAATATCCTCAGAAAATTGCGGAATCGAAAACGAAGTCTCGATTGCCGTCATCAATTCAAGTTCCGGAGTGATTGTTTTAGGATACAGATCAATTACATCATCTTCGTCCGCATCACTTAACGCCCGCCAATAACCAAGGCTATCTAGTCCACGACAGGAATCGTCAGCGTCTGGGTTAGGAAGAGTGAAATTCTGTATCGACGGTTTCCACCCGTTTGTAGCGCAAAAATCAAAAAACGCCCCGGGTCCGTTTGTAGTACACTTTGTCTCTGGGACCGCCAAGCAACCCTCTTCAGTCATGATTCCGAACGACGGCGTCTCGAAAGGTTCGTTACGAGACAAATTACCAATGTCCCAACTCTCGTAACCCGTACCGTGGTGAACGATAGTCCAAAGTGACAATTTCGTAACGCTCGCCGGTACGCAAATCTCCGTCGGTCTTGGATACACCGTGAAATTGTCGTCGGATCCTGCAAATCTGGCAGTGTGCCCATAAACGCTCAGATCATCGAGCAATACGTTTGGCGCCCAACCTAAATCTGGATCATCTTCTTCGTCGACAGAGAGCAGGATATCTTCAAGGGCTATGTCAGCTTGGGGTGGATAAACCACAAGATTTCTCCCAGAATCCTCGCACGAGTGATAATCATAATAATAACTATCAAGCATTTCATCATAACACGAGTACGCCGTGGCGGAAAGTAGACAAGCGAATTCACCGGAATGAGAAGAAATAAGTCCATCTGCAGAAACGTGGACATCATCAACACCTCCGTGATACTGACAGTAACAAGATGACCCGTAAGTCTGTGCCACGTTAGCGTACGGAGCATCTTCCATGCAAAGTTCGATGCATGTACTCCTCGCGCCATCTTCGGTACCAATTTCGCCCACATACTCTTCGCCGGCACAGAACGTACAACCGAAAGGAACCCACTCGCCAACTGGACAGCCCGTCAACTGAACATTTACTTGGGTAGTCACAAAGGCTTGCGTCTCGTGAGTAGAATGCAGCTCTCGAAGAGACGACAAAATTATCAACTTTTTTTCGTCCACCCCGCACGTCAACGTGGAGTTTTCTTCTGATCCACCCCAAAGCTTCGACGATGTCGATGTTGATCCTTCGAGCACGGGATCCACCCAATCCGCGGGGATATCCGAAGAGCTCGTCATCTTAGTGGTTCTGTCCGACTCTGACTTTTTGCTCATCCTCTGACTGTCGCTCGACGTCACGAAGGATTTGTTTTCCAAGACTGGAGAAGGGTTGTTCAGGACTTTGACTACCGTCACGTTTTTGTTCTTAGGCGACAACGAAGTAACAAGGACGAAAGATTCGTTTGGAAAGTTGATCAGAGGATTGCGATAAATGCGCGGCGCAAAAAAATCCGACGAGGACATATTCTTGTTTGCCATGAACGCGTCGAGCTCAGTCGCGTTCATGACGACTTGGGACAAACCTTCGCGTCCAGAACCTGCCTCTTCAAAAGATGATTTTGAACGATTCGAGACAGCAGAGGAGCCATTCTGAGCATTTTTTGCCGCGGTAGAATGCAATTGTGGTTCGTAGAATCTCGAGTGTGAACCGTCGCGCGACCCAGCGTATTCGTACATGTCGAACGAATACGTCGCGTCGGCGGTGATCATGGTCGCCTCGTCGTCGCTTACCTCGCACATACCCCAGCTGTATGCAATTGTTTTCTCCGACGATTCTTCGCTGCGCTTATAATATACCTCTCCCGACGTGCCTCCATACGGAGCATTGAGTTTCACGTGCCATTGTAAGCCAGGAACCATTATTTCGTACGTTTCCACAGTTCCGTTGCGGTACTTGAACTGTCGAGAGTTTGCAAACCAACACTCCTCCACACTTTTTCTCGGAAGATAGAGTTCGCGAGTGCAGAGATTCCAGTTTGTCTTCTCCATGAAGTCTGCAACGCGATCATCGTCGGTAAAATAAGGCACAGCTTTCACTTGCACTTCCACCGAAACCAAGTACGAGTACGTTCCGCAATCGGCGATGCAGCCGAATCGACCAAACCCGGGATATTCGCCAGTGGAACACTCACCGTCGCCGCACACTGGATCTGACCACACCGGTCCAAAAGTATTTCTCAACCACAAGAAAACTGCGCTTTTATCTTCGTATACTTTATCTATTCCATCCGTCGCCTCCTTCTTCGGTAAAAGCACCGCTTCAATCGTGGACGTGACGTCGTACGCGGACTCCACGTCCGCTTGTTGGTACAGAAGTCCGAGGTACAAAGCAAGAAATGTCACGTATAACATGAACGCCCAATAAGCAGATCTCACATTAAGGCGATCCTTTAAAAAAACTTTCAATTTTCGGAGCTTAAGCATCGTTTGATATCGACGCTCTCCTTCTTCGGCGATTTGCAGCTCGTCTTCGTCCAACACGCCGTCTCCGTCTTTATCTGCTTTTAAGAATCTTAAATACTTCGCCCTATCTGCTCGTTTCATCCCCCGCATCTCGTCCTTGTCCAACTTCGAGTCCGCGTTCAAATCCCAATTCATGTCCCGGTCGGCGCTTTCATCCACGCGGTTGTTCGCCGCCAAAGCGCGGAGTAAAAACGCCATTTACAATTAATTACCCTGGCTAATTTGGCCTTTGATGAAAAAGCGCAATCGCGCCTATGGCAATTGTTTTTTATATAAAGATCTCCCAGCTGAGCTCGAAAGAAGAACGAAGAAGAAGAAGAAGAAGAACGATATCAACACTCGCGGTTCTCTCTCTTTCTGTGTCTCTTTTCCGCACGCTCTTTCGAAAGCACAGATCGAGAAGACGACAGACGACGTTGTGAAGAGCGCAGCCCTAGAGTCTCTTTCTATTTTTTGTTTTACATTTCTTTGCAATTTCTTCGATTTGTACTCATTCACAACATTCACAAACAAAACTATCACACCATCACACCGAAGTCATACAATCACACCACTATCAAACCATCATACCAAAATCATACCAAAATCAATCGAACTTAGAAACATATGATATGAAACGTCTTTTTTTTTTCTTGTTGTGCTCGTAAAATTTTGTATCTTGAAACGAGAGCAAAAAATACGAGCGCATGTTGCCCATTTCACATTCGACAAATATAATATATTTTTGCGCGTCGTTCATTCATTCATCGTCATTCATCAGAGAGCAATCATTCGATAAGGGACACGTAATGTCAAGGATGTTGACAATTTCCTTCTGTTCTCTCTCGCGCACCCCCGCAACATACGCGATGGTGGTACCGCACAAAAGAATCAAACGACGAGATCACGAGACGACGAGGCGAGACGTTTTGCGAACGAAAAAAAAGAGCAACAGATCTTCTTCCGCGCCGACGCCGGGGCTTCCAGGAGGGTCAGAGAAAAGTGCGTATACCAACCGCGAAGGCAAGGAGACGGAGAAGGAAAGGATGTCTTTACCGCCGTTTGAAACCGCAAAGTCCGGTCCAAAAACAACGCAATGTTTGTTGTTTGAAATCGAACTTCCATCGAGAGATATCGGCATTGAATTCAAAGAAGTGAAAGGCGCACGATTTGCGTGCATGGTATCTAAAGTCGAGAGAACGTCTCGAGCGTTTGGCAAGGTTAAGGAAGGAGACCTGCTGACGCGAGTGACGGCGACGCAAATTCACGAGAAAGTGCCGGAAACGCAAGCGACGACAATTTTGGATCCTTGGAAATGGAATTCCGGGTGGTTTGAGTGTAAAGATGAGTCGTTCGACGACGTTCTCGCGGCGATTCGTTCGACGGCTGTGGTAAGCGCCGGATACGTCCACAAGTTAGTGAGGTTCGAATTTTTACGAACCGAAGAAGACGTCGCGGAAAAGGAAGAGGAGGAAGAGGAGGAACGCGCGACCGAACTCGCTTCAGACGACCAGAGAGTAAAAGAAAAAGAAGAAGAATCAAAAGAGAAAGAGAAAGACGAAGAAAAAGAATCATCCTACCGCGAAGCGCTCTCGCACAGAGGCAAACTCGAAGCCGACCGCGAGGCGAAACATATCGAGTTTCCGAAAGAAGAAATCGAAGGCGGTTTCGCCAAAGACGAAGATTCCAAAAAGCTTTTCAAAGAAGAGACGTCCGCGTGGGACGATTGATTGAAGAGAGAGAGTCGTCGTCGAAAGAGAGAGAGAACGAGAGAGAAAAAGAGAGAGAGAAACAAAGAGCGTTTTGGAGAACGCGCGCTTAAAAAATACTACCACTACGTCCTTCTTTCGAGCAGTCGGGGTTAGAAAATAGCGCTTGTAAAATGTCGAGTATACCCAAAGCATACCGTTGGTTAAAAGAGTACTCGACACATCTGCGTCTGCAAAGGCACGCGAATAGAAAAAAGACCTCACCGTTCAATTCGATGCGGATGATTCGATGAAGCGCCGAGCGTGTTGTTTGGTATTGTTTTCGCCCTTTTTTCTTCATGAAAATATTCCTTTTCTTTGCATTTGGAATAAAATCTCTCGGACGCTGCCACACAAGTCTGACGCTTCGAATTTGATTTCTTTTCAATGTTCTCGTCGGCTCCTTTGGAGAGTAGTTCACGACCTGTGGACGAGAATGGGACGAAAAAGAGCGCGATATTGTCCTCGGCTTTATCGCCTCCCGGTGGGTCGTCGTCGTCGAGCTGCGAGACCTCGTTTGGGAAAAGCATCGCGCCGGCGATAACGGCGACGAAATTGGAACAAATCTCGTTGGCGGAAAAAGAAGAAGACGAAGACGAAGAAACAGAGAATAGGATGATGTGTTATTCAGAAGAAGAAGAAGAAGAAGAAGAAGACGGGATGACGGGGTCGACGTCGGACGAGGAAGATTTGGAGGCGAATTTACCTCCTTTGAGCGCGGAAACGGACCCGTTGGTTGTCTTGAAGAGAATATCTTTCGGGTGGCAGTTCGCTTTGGTTGATTTCGCTCTGTTTAAGAGAGTCGGCGGGGGGAGGTATTCGGCGGTGTATCACGCGAAGTATAAGCGGTTAGGGATGGATATGGCGTTGAAGAGGTACGTGAAGGAACGATTGCAGCCACACTCGATGGAGCAAATCGCGAGAGAGATTGCGATTCATTCGCAGATGCAACACGCGAGCATAGCGCCGTTTTACGGAGCGTTTTTGGACGACCACACCGGGGATATCTATTTGATTCACGAGTTTGCGCAGAGAGGTGATGTATTTCACGCGCTGAACGCGACGACGTTTGGGAGGTTTTCGGAAACGAGAGCGGCGAGAGAGGTTATCAAGCCGCTGGTGAACGCGGTGGTGTATTTGCATCAAAGAGGCGTCGTGCATCGAGACATTAAACCGGAAAATATTCTCGTCGCCGAAGCCGGGTCGACGATGGTGATGAATGGGGGTTTACAGGCGAGAGAAACGACGACGATGCAGAACAATCGAGCGTACGCGAGACACACGGCAAAATTGACGGATTTTGGTTTCGCGTGCGATTTGAACGTGCACAAGCCGTTGGCGAGATTAGGCACGACGGATTACATGGCGCCGGAAGTGGTGGCGTGCAATCGCGAGAGGCGCGAAGAGTTGCAACAAAGGAACGAAAGTGGTTACGGCGCGGCGGTAGATAATTGGGCGATTGGTGTTTTGACGTACGAATTGTTGGTTGGTATTCCTCCGTTTGCGGGGCCGAACAGTCCGAACAGAGAAGACACGTACGAGAGGATTTTGAAAGGTTCGTATTCAAAGATTCCGAGTTTTGTCAGCGACAAGGCGAAGGATTTTATCGCGAGGTGTTTGGAAGTAGATCCGGAGAAAAGAGCGACGGCGGAAGAGTTGTTAGAGCACGAGTGGTTAGTTTCGAGGACGATGGTGAGACTCGGCGGTAGTAGCGCGCCGATATCGCCGACATCGACCGACGCGAAGACGACGGTAAAATCGACAAAAGCGGAGAAAGAAGAAGGTGAAACGACTGCCACCGCCCCTTCGCGAAAGACTATTCCGAACGAGGGTGAGAAAGGGACGACGAGCGTTGGTGATACGACATCAGATGGCAACGGCGCCGTGATTAAGATTCTCAAAGAACAGATAAAAATTGCAAACGAAATCAATAATAATGCCGTCGGGTCGACGAGTCACGAGATTGAAGAAATCGTCGAAGAAGAGGAAGCAGAAAATGATACCAAGAATAAGAAGAAGCAAAGCGTTGGAAGCGAAGATGACCCGTGGAGTACTTCGGATGAATCGTTAGAAAATGAAGAAAACTACGTTCGCGAGTTGGCCTCAATCGCCGCCGGTCGATCGGCTTCAATCGCAATTGCGGGTATTTCAGGAAGCACGCACAACGCGGGTGGCGGTGGTGTATACTCGACACACGTCCCAACCAGTCAACTGTCGTTGATGAAAGAGAAAGCCGCCGCGGCGGCGCCTATTTCGCCCTTGAAGCACCCAATGAAAGCGCCTCTGCCACCTCCTTCGCCTTCAACAAAGAAGAGTTCGGACAACACCGTGGAAGGCTTGGGATTCGGCGCTCAGAAAATCGATTTAGCCGGGTTAGCCGCCTTACGCGCGCGCTACGCCGGAGAAGAGTACGAAAGCAACACCGGCACACCCGCGCGGTCTTCGTTCGACGGAAAGCTACAAAAAGAGCAGAGTACAAGGAAAACAATAAAGACGGGTGACATTCCTTCGTCGCCTTCCATCTCGATGTTTGGCAAACTCATGCAAAGGTCGCAATCCGCGATTGCGACGAAATCGTTCAATCACCCGGAAGCGGCGAATGGTAGTGATAGCGCCGCTTCTCCGCGAAAGAAAAAGTCAATGACATCATCATCCTCTGGAAAGAGTGTGAATATTGATGTCCAACGTTCCTCGCAATCCTTCTTGCAACGCGTGCGAGGATCGTTGTTCTCTTCGAGACGGGTGCGAAATTTGACGGGCGCGACGAACGATGGCCAAAGCGAGTTTGACGACAGAAACATCAAGACTTAGCAGCAATATAGCAGCCGCAATAGGTTTAAACGTAGTAGATTAGTAGATTAGAAAACTTGTACAAATAGCATTCCGTTATTACTATTGGACACATCAGCCGTGCGCGAGATACCCAGGATTCACATCGTACCGTATCGGGACAAATCCCGAACCATATCTTACGAACTGCTTTTGCTCGTACCCGCGCGGATTGACGTACCCTTCGCAATACAATGCGCATCCTCGTTCTATGCCTTCGTATATGTACGCCGTAAAAGAACACCACCTGAAACTGTTTTTTTGAGAGAGGAAAAATACGCAGGAAAAACATAAGTTTTGGATAAAACGAGAGAATAAAAAAAAACAGAGACAAACACTTTGCGCGCGCGCATGCATAGCGAGAGAGAAAAAGAACGCATAAACGCGCGCACCACGGAATCTCCAGACACG
>Ga0255771_1003042_pt1 | contig 16159 bp, 9 predicted proteins | sample 011ome_19_FD_179969 | JGI IMG/M metagenome (GOLD analysis project Ga0255771, IMG submission 179969) | Coastal salt marsh microbial communities from the Groves Creek Marsh, Skidaway Island, Georgia - 011510BT metaG (version 2) | ecosystem: Environmental > Aquatic > Marine > Intertidal zone > Salt...
GTTTGCGCTCCGTCGTCGTTCAGAGAAGATACGATTGCAGATGTTTGATTACGACGTAATCGAGGCGCTTTCACGAGAGCTACGGGAGTCGCTTTATTCGCAGACGGAGCAGAGTTCGCGGAAGTGAGAGAGGATGGTTTTGCGACTGTTAAAGACATCGTTTTCATCGTCTTCTTCTTCTTCTTTGCGTCGTTGTTGTTGTTGTTGTTCTCCGCTTTTCGATGACATAAAAGCGTGACAAAAATGGCGCTTTTACCGCGCTTAAATCATCAACACACTCATCGAAAGAAGAAAACGAGGAGACTTCTTCCGAGTAAAATAGTCGTCTGTTTGACCTCTGTATTTATTCTCGTCGTTTTCGTGTCGTCTGAATCGTTCACGTCGTTAAAGCGCGAGCGCTTCAAAGTGTTCTCGATTTCCCGGAACGACGTGAAAGCGCTCGCAGGATTCGGAAAAGGACGCGCGTTTACGAGACAAAAGGACGAAGAAACAAACGAAAGAGGACAAAAAAGAACGCTCGACGATGCGTCCCTCGAAAACCACGAGTACGAGCGAAAAGGAGTGGGCGTTACAGAAGAACGTTTGAAGTTTACCGACGATGACGACGACGAAGAGGACAACGACGAAGCAGACAAAGAAGAAAATACGCGAAGAAGCAAACAAAGACGAGGCAAAGAGAACGTCGAGGAGAACGCTGCCAGTAATGCTGCTACTTTGAGTACTACGAGTACCGCGAACGAAAACGAAGAGAATGCCAACAACAAAGAAAAAATGTCACCACGGAAAATCGCGTTCCTCTCCATGCCGAAACAATTGTCGAAGAAACATTTATCCGCGAAAAGTCAAGCGCCGCAGACGCTTTCGGAAGCGCGAGTAAAACTGAACGAAGGATTGAGACACGTGAAGAACGAACAGAAGATGAGGAGAGAAATTACGAGGTCGATAAAGCAACACACGACGGTGGCGAAGAGAACCGCGAAGTTTGTTGGTCAGAGGAGTAGTAGTGATAGTAGTAGCGGTGGGAGTAGTAGTAGCGAGAGTAACAGCGAGAGCGAGGAGCGAAGAAACGAGGAATCAAACGAAAACGACGAAGGAGGCGAAAGGGGAGGTGAACAACAACACGCAACAACAGATGATCCGCAAAAGATGACCGAAATCGATCGCTTAGCGTGGGAAATCAACACCAAAGAGTTCACGAAGAGCAAATTCCCGTGGGCGGACCCGTTCGTTGTTTTGTGCGAACGATACTCGCGTTTTTTGCGCAACGGCGTTCGATACAAAACCGTCCCGTGGGCGAACTTGGTGGAAGATATCAACGCGAAATACGAAGCGGACGGGCAGACGATCACGTCGAACACGGAGATGCTCATGGTGACGTTCGCTATCGAACGGTTGAAAGAAATACACGACGAAGAATCGAGAGTGAGAACAAAGTTGGAAGAGATTGAGAGAAAGTTAATCGCCTCGGCGCGAGAGAGTTCGAGTAAAGCGTTGGAGAGACTTAAAGCCGATAGCGGGATGGCGGATGTAGACGACGACGACGACGGTAAAGAGAATGAAGGAGATAAAGGTGCGAAAGACCCGGCGTTGTCGACTTCCAGGGGCGGGCGTCCCAACGGACGAAACAACAAGCAGTACTTAGTCGACGAGCGCGAGTTCAACGAAGAGTTTATTCCCAAAGTTCGCAAATTGGCCAAAGCGTTGCTCAAAGACGTTCAGTGGGTGCACGACGAAGACAGCGAGGAGTATAAAAACATGTACGCGACGTACGATAACTTTCACAAAAGTCACTCCTCGGGAGAGCGCATCGACGAAAAAGATATTCAAGTACCGAAAGGCGTCTCTCTCGGTGAATTCGAAAAACGATTTTTACCGGAAAACGGCCAAGCGTACCCGAGCGGGAAGAAGAAACCGTCGTGCGCGTTGGTTGGCAACTCGCGCGCGTTGTTAGCCAACGACCGTCTCGGCGAACAAATCGACGACCACGACGTCGTCATGCGCTTAAATCAAGCGCCGTCGAAACGGTTCGAGAAATACGTGGGGCATAAAACCACGCATCGTTTGTTAAACGCCAAATGGACGCAAGCGTATAAATCGAATCCGTATTTACAGACGGAGCCGAACGTGACGTTTGTGATTACGAGGACGGATTGGTTGACGTATTTAAGAGCGGCAAAGGTGATGGCGAATTTGAAACCAAACTATTTTCCGAAAAATGCCGCCTCTTCTGCGTCGTTCTCGTCGTCGGAAGAGGAGGACAACGGGGCGAGTAGTAATAACAACAACAACGCAATTGGTGGAGACACCACCGCGATGGACGAGTTCGGTGACATCGTACCCGTAGAGAATTCGAAAATGCCTTCCGACGAACAAGACGTCGACATCGCCGAACGCGTCAAACAAGGCATGCCGACCTTACGCTTACTCTCTCGTTCCGCCGTCGACGGCGCCGGCGATGTTTTGAGAGCGTTGAAACAAAACTTGGAAATCGTTCGCGGCAAAGCGTATAAAGGGAAAGCGTCGCCGTCGAGCGGTTTCCTCGGGTTTCACTTGTTGCGTCAATTTTGCGACACCTTGGACGTGTACGGCGTCGGAGATGACATCGCGTTTACCGGCGCGGCGTGGCATTACTTTGAAACGCAACACTTCCAATCTTCTAGAGAATTCGGCGCCGTGCCGCACCATTCGTTTACGTTAGAATCGGACGTGATGCAACTGTTAGACGCGACGGAACAAATTCGACATCAAAGAGTGCACGTGGATAAAGAGACGATGCAAAGGTTGGAGTTTATGAAAGGCGCGCCGATACGAGAAATCAGAGCGCCGCAGAATCTAGGACGGATTGCAAACGCGCAAGCGAAGAGAGAGCAGAATAAAAAGGCGGCTGCCTCATCGGAAAGACCCTCTTCTTCTTTCGGTGGCAGTGGCGGCTTGTCTCACGCGGAATCGTCCATGATGAAACGAGGCTACGGGAGCGCAAAGAAAAGAAGCGGCGGAAGTAAAGCGGCGGCGAGTAAAAAAGAGTCGTCGTTTACGTCGTCGAAATTGGATTCGGATTCGGAATCGGCGGATCCGCTTTCTGGTTTAGTTTAGAGTATAGATATATGTATAGATCATGTTCTTCTAGAAGCGCTACTAGTAAGATGCTACGCTCTATTATTATTAATTCGTCTTCTTCTTCTGTGCCTGTTTTGACTTCATCCTCGCTAAAACGTTGATGCACATGTGTATTAATTCCATGTGCCAACCCATCAACACGTACGCTAAGAACGCGTGCACTCGCATGATTTCGTCTTTCAAAATGAAATTGAACAAACCAGTCGTGATATTCGCGAAGAGAAAGACGAGCATTGGAGACGCGTTGGCTCTTTGCAAGATGGACGGAACGGTATGGTATTGTTCGTGTATGAACGCCATGACAACCATCGCGGAGACGTTGTACGTGCTCATCCATAAAATATACCCAAAATTGCACAGACGTCGAGACGGTTTGATGATTTTGAGAACATCGATTGAGGTGTACGACGCTATCCAAAGCATAAGCGCGAGCCACACCGCGCGACGCAAATCGCCCTCGCTCTTTTTCGTGTGCACGTATTCGCCAAAAAACCGTCCGAAAAAGTGTAACGACGTCATTCCAACGCACGAAAACGCACCCTCTCGGTTTAGCGTAACGAATGAGACGACGTCCGTATATTTCGTTGGAAACGCGCCTCGCTCTTTCGTCGGTAAAAGCAACCACGATTCGAGTTTCATCGTCGTATTTTTCGCGTCGTATACCACGTTCCTTCCGAGCAACAGTTCGACGAGAATCGCGATGCTCGACGCGACGATAAAAGTATTCCGCATTCGATATTTACCAGTAATAAAACGACCACACGCACAAACAATCGCCGTCGATAGGATATCAATCACCGCCAAACTGAAGAAAAAATTCCACATCGGTCCGTATTCCTCCTCGACGAGCTGATAGCCGCTTCTTTTCACGGAAACGTACCTCGCAAACCCGAGAATGAATGAAATCGACGCTCGTTTCATCATTCGCAGAAACACTTCTCCACTAGAAGAAGCTCCTTCTTCACCTCTACTACCATTACTACTACTACTATTAATACTACTTCTACTATTACCTCTTCTATTAACGCTTCTCTCGCTTCGCCGCCACTTCACGCAACTCGCGCTCGCCACGAACGACCCCGCGCCGACGTCCATCAACGAAACGCCGTAGTCTTTCGTCTTCCCTAACCTCCTGGGCATTTGCGAGAAATCGATGGCTAATATCGCCGAGCACGCGGATAAGAGCATCGCCGAGCGGTACAGGTTTAACCACGCCGTCGTAGAATTTGTATTCGTATTCGTATTCGTATCTTTCTTTAGAGAAGAAGAAAAACCAATCCGTCGAAGGCACAAAATCGCTCCCAACAGACCGCTCAACTTTGGATGAAAAACGCATAAAATCGTCGGGAATAACACGTGCAGAAAATCTCTCCACCGATTTTGCAGCGAGAGTCGTTTATCAAAGTCTTCGTCGTCTTCGTCAAAGTCTTTAATGTCTCGACGACATCGAACGCCGACTGATTCTAACACGAACAGCGTCAAGAAAAAAATCTCAAACGCGTTTCCATCTTCTTCACGACCGAAAGCGCGATTGGTTTCAGATTTCAATCTGCCGTCGTACCGAAAGAATCCTCCTCCTATTCCTCCTTCTTCTCTCCCCTTCATATTCGCTTAAAAACGCGTTTACGAACAAAGCGAGAGAAGAGAGCACTTCTTAATTTGCGTATTATATAAAACAAGTGTGGACTAATAAAACTGTGGAATAAAAAACCTGTTCACAGAAGAAGCACCAGAAGGGACAACTACTCGAGAAAGAAAAAGAGTACGAAGGACGCACTTATTACGAGTACGAAGGAACAACTCGCGATATTTTTTGTTAAGTGCTCATGTCGTACTCGAGAGCACGAAAAGAGTAAGGACGAAGCACTTACACCCTAAATAGTCACATTTTTTTTGTGTGTTAAAACAAGCAACCACACGAGAAAGAATTCTTTTGTTCGCTCAATTAAATTCAATAACCTCCCTTTCGTTCTTCTTTCTTTCTCGCTCGCCTCAAAAGGAAGAGATTATGTTTTGATGCGCACGGTGAGAGCGGCGTACTACTAATTTATTCAAAGAAGAGATCTGAGGACAGCAGCACACGTAAGCTTTACTTCTTCGTAATAATAATAATGAGGCTGAAGAGCGGGAGATCGCCGAGAGAGTCGGAGACGAGCAGCGATATGAATCGAGACGAGGACATCACGAATGCGTCTCACGGAAAAACCTCAACCACATTTACTAAGAACGAGAAGAAGGAAGCAACTGTTGAGGATGGTTCAGAACAACACCCTCAGATCGCGGTCACTCTGTTAGAAAAACATCAAGAGCAACAACAACAACAACAACAAAATGATTTAACAAGTCCTCCTCCAACGAAAGGACAAGACGAGAAACCGAATGAAATGTCGCGAGCGAGAAGGAAAAAAAACGAAGCCATTGCGGTTGTTTCCGAACTGTACAGGTTACACGAAGTCGGGAAAAAAACAAACTTTCGAGTGACGCAAGAGGGGTTATACCAAACGATGGTCGAGCTCGTCAATAACATCTCCGCGAGAGTGGAGAAGAGCAACATGATACAAATGTGGGTGCCGAGGATTGCCGGGAAAAGCGTGGTGATGACGACGCACGGCGAACTGTGCAAGATATCGGCGAAGAAGAAGACGCACGACTCGGTGTTGGCGAAGAAGTTTACCGAAAACTCGACGGCGTTTTTTTTCAACTGCGAAGTGGCCAACGGAGAAGGGATGTTAGGTCTGCCGGGGAGGTGTTACGTTTTGAGTCGACCGGAGTTTACGCCGTCGGTGACGTCGTATCGACCGATGGAGTACGTGAGAGTGGCGTGCGCGTACGAGTGCCAGATACACACGACGATGTGTTTGCCGGTGTTTTTAAGCGAAGAGGCGATGAAGAGCGAACGGCCGTTTACTATTTTAGAGGTGGCGTTGTGTCACATGACGGAATCCATAGGGGAGCTCTACGCCGCCACCACGCACGAGTTTATGAAACTCGGGCTGTTTACCACCGGACACGACCGCGTCGGGCCGGAGAGGTACATGAGAAAGTTCATCGAGTCGACGGTGGAGACGTTAGCGCCCGGGCACGCGAACGCGTTGGAGTTGATGTGCGAGACGTTAAACGTTCCGTTCGCGCAATTTTGGATCGAATCGAACGGGCTCATAGTCACCGCCGGGTGTCCGTATTTCGTGAAGGAAAAAGAGTGTCAGAGTTACCGGGACATGTCGTCGCAAATATCGCTGATGATTGGCCAAGGACCGGTTGGACAGGCGCACTCGAAAGAGACGTTAATTTGGGTGGACGACGTTCAAAAGGCTTCCCAGATCGAATGGCCGTTGCATCACACGTCTATTTTACTCGGTTTGAGAGGTTTGTGCGCGTGTAAGATGCGAATCGATTGCGTCTTACCGGACGGGACGAAGAAAAAAACAGACGCGATTCTTGAAATTTTGTTAAATCCGAAACTCCAAACGTCCGCGGAGCAAATACAAACGGTGGAGGAGGTGTGGAGTTATCTGCAAAGGGGCGTGAGAGTGGATAACACGAAGAATGCGCCAGATGGTGCAAGCGCGCCCGCGGTGCCTGACTCGCCGTTAGCGGCTACGGCTGGCGTGCGAGGAAACGACGAACAACCGGCGTCGACGATGATGGAATTGCCGGATTTAACAGGAAAGAACAACAACACAGATACGACCAGAGAAGGGAAGAACAACGACGATAAAACAGGAAAAGGAAAAGGAACGGCGCCGATGACGACGTTACAAGCCGTCGAGCACATTTCTATGGTGAACAAAGGCCCAGACGAGAAGAACAAAACATCGGCGCCGTGGGGGATCACACTAGAGTTACTCCAAACGCAATTTTCTAAGCATTTAAAAGACGCCGCGACAGATTTAGGAGTCGGGAGTACCACTTTAAAACGAATTTGTCGTCAATACGGCATCGGGCGTTGGCCTCGACGATCGTTGAAATCGAAACAGTATAAAGCGATGAAAGAAGCCGCGAAGCAGCAAAGCTCGCAAAACAAACTGAGGAAAGCGAGGAGTAGCGGCGGACACAGTTCGGGTGGTTCTCCTCGCGACGGGGGGTCCTCGTTTAAATCGTTCGGTGGTGACAGCGATGCTGTCGCTGGTGAATCCGTTCACGGTCCAGGCGGTCGCATGAGTGGAGGAGGCTCGTTGTCGAACTTGGCGAAAACCGGCGACGGTAGTCCGTTGGGCGACGGGTTATTTACCATGGGAAGTACGGGAGGTGCGCCAATCAGAGGAAAAGAAGGCTCCGGAGGAGTGGGTGCGTTACTTGGTAGCGGAGAAGAAGGTCGTTCGCACGGTGGATTTCAGGCTTTTCGCGGCATAGCGACGCAAGGCCAATTCGATTGGGGCGACGAGGAAGAACGAGAGCGAGGCGCATCCTGGCACGCCGGAAGCGGATTCGTCTCTCACGGTCGCTTGAAAAACGCAAAAGGTCAAATCGTCGCCTCGGGTTCGCAACACGGCGGTCACACCGCGTCGCAGTTTTTCGGAGCGCAACAACACCAACAACCGCATCAGAGTATGCCCATCGCGCCCGCCATGCAACAAGGAGATTTCGGACCGGCGGCGGAAAAAGCAGAAACGAAAACACCGAATAAAAAATACAAGAAAGACGTTGCCGTTGGAACAAAAGCAGGCGCCGGAAAAGCTGCCGTGCCGTTTTCTTTCGACGATCATTTTTACGAAACCGTTCACGGCGCGCACAACTTTTCGCAACAATTGTATCCACATCAATACAACAACAACGACGATAGCGTCCACGGTTCGACGTATTCCGAATCCGCACACGGCGGTTCGCATTACAACGGAGGGTCTATGCACGGAAACCCGGGCGGGGACAATTCCGTGCACGGCACGACGGCTTTGGCGGGTATATTGAACAACACTCTCGGGGGTGGTTTTGACGACGATTTGTTCATCGCCAACGATACGATGGAAGAGGCGGACGCGGACATGATGGCGATTTTACTCAACGAAGGCGAGAAAGTCGAGGAAGTGCCGCAACTCGTTGTGAAGTTTCGAGTTGGTGCAGATACCATTCGGTTTCGCTTGTTGCACAAATGGTCCGTACAAATGCTTCTCGATCGGATTCGAAAGCTCATCGTCTTCCCTGATTCGGCGAAATTGAAATACATGGACGACGAAGACGACATGTGCATTTTACAAAGCGAACACGACTTGGACGAGTGCATCAAGTTTACCGAGCATCGCAAGAAGGAGAGTGGAAACAGCGGGAACAATAAAAGTGCCACGAACGACCCAGTTGTCATCGGTGAGAGCAACGCTCAGAACAACGCTCGGCAGCAGCAGCAACAGCAACAACAACAGAAGCAAGAGTTATTAGCGACAGGTTTCGCCCCGAACAAACCAAACGGAGGTGAAATTACCATCTTTATCTGTTTAGCGGATGGCTCCATGCCCTCATTAAACGCCTACGAGTTGATCAAGCAAGACATTCACTCGATACCTCCGTCGTTATCTGCCTCGGTGAACGCGCGAAGAGACCAACTCACGATCAACGTCAAAGTCACGCACGACAACGACACGTGCCGATTTTTGTTGGAACCGAAAATGAATCACGTGACTTTGATGGAACACGTCTTGAAACTTTTCGGGATACAAAAAGAGTCGTCGTCGTCGTCGCATTATCACCGATTGACGTATTTGGACGACAGCGAAGAGTGGATCACGTTGGCTGGTGATTTAGACTTGGACGAGTGCAGAGCTTTGTGCGGTTGCTCTCCGAGTTTGCGCATGAAGCTGTTGGATCGTTGACAACAATTATTTGCAACATAAAATATACATATTTATATACATCGAACATTTCTTTCTTCCGAACAGGAAAGAGAGAGAGAATGAGAGAGAGAGAGCAATGATGAAGTTTAAGATGTACATATATTATAGATTTGAAAAGAAGTCACGAGCGAGCCGTTGACTTCTTACTCTCTCCATTTGTAATAACACCTTGATAGAATTCCATAAAAAATAATAATAAATTGTGCTTCAATCACACGATTGATGGGGCAAAACGTGTTGCTATTACACGCTTCTTCTTTCTTCCGATGATGATGATGATGATGAAAATGATGATTTCGCGACGCCGAAACACCTACAAATCACTTATTCAATTTCACGTCTTGAAATTGTTTTTCCAGCTTTTCCTTTTCAATCTCCGCCAGCCGTTTCCTCCCAGCCTCGGTCTTCTTCAGTTCGTGCACCGTCTTCTCTTTCTCCGCGCCTTTCACCGCCACGCCTTTCGTCGTCCCTCCGTGAATGGCGTGTAAATCCGACCACTCTTCCGGTTTAAACGGCATTTTCGGATGTTTCGAGTCCCAGTGCAACTCTCCGCTTTTTATCGAAGGCGCAGCCATGCCACAGATTGGACATTTAAACTTCGCGTGTCCAGCCGCGCCGCCTTTCCGATCTGCTAACCCAGCTTTCCCTCCGCCTTTGTTCGTCAACGCCGCGTCTTGCTTTTGCTTCAACTCTTTCGCCGTGTGCTTTTTCGGCTTTGCTTTTCCCGCCATGATTTGATGTCTCTGATTGAGATGATGTTGATGGAACTTTACGTCCGACGATGATTTTTTAAATCTTCTTTACTCGCGTAAAATTCCTCCACACTCTCTCTCCAGCTCTCTCTCACTCTCTCTCTCTCTCTGACTCTCTCTCCTAAACTGCATATAATAATACCTTTATGGTAGTATAACGGTAGTACTCACAGTCACAACAACACAAACTTTACCAAAGCACCGACCAAAAACCAAAGAGAAAAAATGAGGAAAGTTTTTCAACACTTGTGTTTTGCTTCTGTTTTTTTGTCAAAAATCCTCATCAGGAAGTCTGAAGTCCCAGAGAAAATTTTTGGTTGTTTTTTGCTCCCTTCTGACTGCTTGAAAATCCTAAAAAAAGCTTCATTCACAACAACGCGCATAAAATAAAGACGAACAGTATGGCTGAACTCGCCACGCAAGAAGTGAAACTCTTCGGTAAATGGTCGTTCGACGACGTCGAGGTACGTTTTAGCGAAATTCGTGCATATCTTTGTTCTCGCGTGAGGGGGAAAGTGCGAGATTTCCGATACTTTTTCCTCTCTCGAATGTTTAGGCGAGATGTTTAGAGAGGGACGAGCTTTTTTTGTGCGCCCAATTTTTCACGACGAGGCGAAGGAAAATCAGCGCGCACATCGATGAGTATGAAAACGATGCGAAGTAAAACGGGAACAGTTCAGATTCGCATCGCGCGGTGATACTCTCTCTGCATCAAAACGAAACGTCGAATCGTTTGCTTTTGTTCAGGTCTTTTGTCCTCGCGTCTTTGCGCAAAATTCATCGCGCAAGACCCTCGTCTTTTCGGGGGGTAGCCCTGGGAGTTCTTTTCAGAGTGGTTTCCTCCCGTGTACTCACTTTACGCGTCTTCTTTAAACTCTCGAACTTCTTTCTTCAAATAAACAACAGATCAACGACATCTCTTTAGAAGATTACATCGCGGTGAAACCAAAATATGCCACCTTCGTCCCGCACTCTGCCGGTCGATACGCGGCGAAACGATTTCGAAAAGCCCAGTGCCCGATTGTGGAACGCATCGTGAACTCGCTGATGATGCACGGACGCAACAACGGTAAGAAATTAATGGCGGCGAGAATTGTCAGACACGCGATGGATATCATCTTCTTATTAACGGACCAAAATCCATTACAAGTGGTTGTCGATGCCATCATCAACGCTGGACCGAGAGAAGACGCCACGCGCGTCGGCTCCGCCGGCGTCGTTCGAAGACAAGCGGTGGACATCTCCCCGTTGAGAAGAGTCAACGACGCCATTTACTTGTTGACGACGGGCGCGAGAGAAGCCGCGTTCAGAAACGTCAAGACGATGGCGGAATGCTTAGCGGATGAATTGGTGAACGCCGCGAAAGGGAGCTCGAACTCGTACGCGATTAAGAAGAAGGACGAGTTGGAAAGAGTCGCCAAGGCCAACAGATAATACTTTTTACACGCTATATATTCGCTTGTCGTCGCGCAAAAAGCCAAAGAGACTCTCGTTGAAAGAGAGAATAAGAGAGAGAGAGAATTTGAGGAGATGCATCGAGAAAAGCGATATGTAAAGTATTATACATGTGTTTATATAAATATACTGGAGGGGGGTGTCAACAAATAGCAGAGAGAGAGAGAGAGAGTGAATAAGTGAGTTTTAATACAATTAAGTAAACTAGGAATCAAGATGAAAAACGTCTCAGAAAATCTCTTCATTTCTTCACCCTTTTGCGCACAAACAACACACTCTATATACATAAAATACTACTAATAATGTCGGACGACGAAGCGGTGGATGCGGTGCATCGTTTACCGCACGAAATGTACGAGCGATTAGGGTCCGTTACTGGTGGTGGATTACGTTTTAACATCGTTTCGGATGCGCACAAAAACACCTCGTCGTCGTCATCCGGCGGCGACGATATAAACCCAGTCGTGGAAACGTCCGTCCAACCGCGCGCGAATCAAATCTCTTCCTCGACGACGAACAGCAGCGAAGAGTACCAGTGCATAGAGTACACTCGAGACGGTTCTTTGTTCGCATCGATCGTCACTTCATCATCATCAGCGATGTGTGAGAACGACGAGGACGAAAGTGGTGGTCAGACTACGAGTAAAACGAATAAAACGAGTAAAACGAACGTCGTACTTTTCGACGGCGAAACGAACGCGGAAGTCACGAGAATATCCGAAATTTTCGTCCAAGGCGCGAGTTGCGTCGCGTTTTCAAACACCGGGAAGTTTCTCTCGATATATCGCAAAGGCGCGAACCACGCCGGAGGGACCAAGGAGAAGAACTTATCCGTCTGGGAAATACCGAGTAAAGAAAACGACGAACCGAAGAAAGTGTTCGAGTGTTTCCAGAAGACGTTCGTGAAGCAAGAGTGGCCGTATTTGCAGTTTTCGAAGGACGATAAAGTGTGCGCGAGATGCGTGACGAACGAGATTCAGTTTTACGACGCGGAGAAGTTCGAGGAGGAAAAGGAGGAGGAGGAGACGAGTAGTCTCGCGCGGTATCGGATTCCAGGGGTCGCGTTGGCGAGGTTGAGCATGAGCGAGACGAAACCGACGGTTGGGGTGTTCGTGCCGGAAAGTAAAGGAATACCCGGGTCGGTGAGGATTTACGAGGTGCCGGACGTGAAGAAGGAGAAGGGCGTGAGCGAACCGAACGCGGTGGCGAGAAAATCGTTTTTTAGAATTTCCGAGGTGGATTTGAAGTGGTCGCCGGACGGGTCGGCGTTGTTAGTGTGCGGGTATTGCGAAGTGGACGCGTCGAACAAAAACTATTACGGCGAATCCTCGCTGCACTTTTTAAAAGCGGACGGAAGTTTGGATTGTAAAGTGGACCTGAGCAAGGAAGGACCCGTGCACGACGCGCAGTGGTCGCCGACGAGCGAGAATTTCGCGGTGTGTTACGGGTTTATGCCGGCAAAATGTACCATTTTTGACGCGAAGAAGTGCGTGGCGACGTACGAGCTAGGCGCGGGACCGCACAACACCATTCGGTGGAACCCGTTCGGGAGATTTATCATGCTCGCCGGGTTCGGCAATCTTCCCGGCGACGTCAAATTTTATCATCGCTTGTTCGACGGGAAGTTTAAGCTGATGGGAAGCTGTCGAGCGGCGTGTTCGGTAACCGCGGAGTGGTCGCCGTGCGGCAGAAGGTTGTTAACGTCCACGGTTGCGCCGAGATTGAACGTAGATAACGGATTTAAAATTTGGCGATACAACGGCGAGTTATTGGCGCACGTAGAGAGAGAAAAATTGTACGAAGCCGCGTGGCGGCCGAGGAAAGAAGGCGCGTACCCGAGTTTAGGAATTTCAAAAAACAGTAAACGCGTCGAAGGTGGATCCGCGAGCGGTTCGGTGAATGCCATTCCGGAGAAACCCGCCGCGTTTGTCCCGCCGCATTTACGAAACAAAAGTGGCGGTTCGTCGACGTCTGGAATGGGAAGCCGATCAAACTCTGGAGGCAATTTTTCCTTAGCCACGGTTTCCGCGGAGGAAGCGAGAGCGGGGAAAGTGAAAGCGGCGGTAGATAACATAGCTAAGAAACAACAACAGTCTCAACAAAAACGAGTCATTCCGGGCGCCGAGCCGGTGGTGAATGAAACGGCCGCGCAAAAGAAGAACAGGAAGAAAGCCGAGGCGCGCCGCGCGAAAAAGTTAGCCGAGGAAATGGAGGCGAAGAATAAGGTGTAAAATTTTATATCATCATTTTAGAATATCTCGCGTATATCTTTATTCCTTTCTTCTAATTGTATGTATGCAGTAGTCTCTCTTTCTCTTTCTCTTTCTCTTTCTCTTTCTCTTTCTCTTTCTCTTCTTCTTCTTCTTCGCTTCAAGATAGTTCAAGTCGCGCGTTCTCTTTTTCCGCTACTTACGTTCTGGTTTCTAAAATTCATTGTTATTCTGATTTACACGCGCTTTTCTCTTTCCTTCTTTCTTTCTCTCCAAATCAATCTTCATCTCAAACGCACGAAAGTGATTTACGCCAAGTACCTGAACTTCATTTTATCGTCCGGATCTCTTTCGATGTACTCTTGATCGATGGCTTTTTCAATCATTTTCTTCACTTTCTTCACTTCGGGCAAGAACAATTTCTTCAACGAGTTGACCACTTCCAGCTGTATATCTCCGTGTTTCATCGTCTTTCTCGACTTCATCACGCGGACAACCGCGGCTAAAATCGTTTGGTCTCTGTCTTGGTCGACGATTTCGTTCACTTTTTTACGATCGACTTTACTCATTTTCGGAATTTTAATTTTTCTCGCCTTGTCCGTGAAGTCGTCGTTAAAAGTGATGACGTCCAAAGCGTTGATGGTGCGTTTCTTTTCGTCCGGGTTCGCCGGCTGGTGCTTTAAAAGCTTAAACTTGGAGAACATAATTGCCGGGAGTTCCTCGCGTAAATCATCAATCCCGACGCCCATTTTCTCGCAAATTTCCTCCACTTTCAACGAATCAAACTCTCGAAAGAGCAACAAGATGGACGCTTGCAACGTCGAACAGGAAATTTCGATTGGCTTTTGCGCGAACTTGATGTTCAACGTGACGCCCGAACCGGCGCCGAAAATCCACGTCAACTTCCTAGATGCGTACGTGTTCTCGTAAAACTCTTCGTACTTTTTCACGCACTCCGTCAACTCTTCCGGTAACGTCATCGCCATCACCGTGTACGTCGGCCAAGACCCGTCTGCTAAGATGGTGACATTCATGTCCGTTTTCGGCATCGGCTCGTTGTTCTTCGCGCTTTTTTCTTTCAACCACTCCACGTATTTCGGGTTGTTTTCTTTCGCCATTTGAATATCGCTCACCATGGATTCCATCTTCATCGTAAACTGCGCGCCGTTGCATTGTTTCAGTTTCGATAAGAGAGATCTTTCCAAATCTTCGCTCGCCGATTGATCTTGCAACAAACGCGTGGCGAGTTTTTGTTTGGCGATTTCGGCGAACAAGTCCTTGTCCGAGATGTACGCGAGAAGCTTGACGATTTTCTCCAAGTGATCTTCGATGACTTCGTCCGTTAACTTTTCTTTCCCACCTTTCTTCAAAACCGAATGGCAAAAGTTCGCGAGTAACTCCGCGATGGTCACTTCGCCGATGCTCTTGTTGCAGAAGCGTTCAAACGCGTCTTTGAACGCTCGCTGGAAAACCACGTCGTCGTTGAAACACTCGGAAACGAACGCGATGTACTTGTCGTGACACTTGATGATGTCTTGAACGAACGACTGTTCGACCGTAGACGGCAACGCTTGTTGCTTCCCGCTTACCGTGCCTTCCTCGTTGATGCTTTGCGTCGCCATCTCGACGAGTTCCAAGCCTCGCTCCGTGACGTGATCTTTGAACGCCTTGGCGATCGGATCGACGCCGTTTGGAATGCGCGTGAACAAGCGAAACAATCTCGCCAAATCCTCTTTTCGGTCGTTGTTTAACAACCACGAAACGCCGCTGCCTTCCTTCTCCAGAAGCTTCGTTTCGTGTTCGGCTAAAATTTCGTGCTCGATTTTCGACATGAGTTTCGGCTCCGTCGACGGGTGCAAATAATGCTGCACTCGATCTTTTTCCATGTCCAAACACCCTTCCGCTAAAACCAAATAGTTCGGGCACGACTCTTCTTCTATCCAAACTGCGGCTTGTCTTTTGTAATGCGCCGCGGTGACGTTTAACATCGGCGTCTCAAAATCCAACTCGTACGCTTGCAACGGCTCGCTATTCGGATCCGAACCCATTTGGACGAAAATAGACACGATGGATTTCACCAACGCGCGGTCGATTTGTTCGCCTTCTCTCTCCTTATCGATCAACGTCAACGTCGCGTCTTTCATCGCCCCGGCTAACGTTTTGTACACTCTGTCCCGAAAGCACGTCATCCCGACGTCTTTTAAACTCGCGTACGAGTGTCTGGCGATGTAATACCGATCCAAATAGTTGAAGAAGCGCGACATCCATCGAACCATGATGTCGTGATTTTTCCACCTCAAGTCCAACTCTCTCAGTAAAAACTCCCCGGACCTCGATTTCAGCGCCGGTATGCACACGCTGTCGATGTACTCCTCGAACACTTCCTTGTATTTTTTATACAGCGCTTCCGAGTAGTCGTGCGGCGGTTTTTGCGTGCACATGTCGTAACACGTCGTGTAATGAATCATAAACTCTTGCGCGTTGATTTCTTCAGCCACATTCCCGTTGTTCTCTCCGTTGTTCTCGTTGTTCTTCGAGGAAGGGTTGTCTAACAAGTTTTTCAGCTTTTGGATGCCGGTCTGTTGTTCAAAGAGAGAGAGAGGAGAGAGAGAGAAAGGTGAGTAAACGTGTCAAACACATTTCAAAATCCGTTCCGAGAGAAGAGAGATCTCCGTTTCCGATCTCATTTTGTTGTTGTTGTTGTTGTTGCATCTTCTTCGTAAACATACAGACACACAAAAGAAAGAAACAGAGAGAGAGAGAGAGAGAGAAACGAACGAACGAACGCGGTATAAAAAAA
>Ga0255771_1003046_pt1 | contig 16154 bp, 11 predicted proteins | sample 011ome_19_FD_179969 | JGI IMG/M metagenome (GOLD analysis project Ga0255771, IMG submission 179969) | Coastal salt marsh microbial communities from the Groves Creek Marsh, Skidaway Island, Georgia - 011510BT metaG (version 2) | ecosystem: Environmental > Aquatic > Marine > Intertidal zone > Salt...
TCTCTTTTTTCCACCCCATCGCGGCTGCATTCAATTCCACCATCAAACGATTCCGGTTCCGAACGCGTTGTTGGTTCGTTTTGTATGCAGTTTGCTCAGGTAAATGATAGGCTTCGAGCGTTTGGCACAGGCTTTCGAATTGCCGGTCGTTTCCCACGGCGAGCACCACATGGCCGTCCTCACATTCCAGCAGATCTCCGTACGGTGCGATGTTTGGGTGAAGCCCTCCGTTGCGGGTGGGGTTCGAATTGGCGATGAGGTGATTGGTGGCTTGGTTCACCAAAGCAGTGATGCCACTGGCCTCAAGCGACACCTCTGCATAAAATCCAACTCCGCCGTTCGCCCGTTCCAACAATCCCTCGAGAACCGCCATCCGGATTTGGTGCGATGCCAACACATCCATCAACGCAACGGGCATCCGAACCGGCGGGCGATCTTCAAATCCGTTCATGTGCATGAATCCGGTTTCCGCCTGAACCACCACGTCGTATGCAAGGCGTTCCGGGGCATCCGCGAAGCCAACCAAACGCACATGGATCAAGTGCGGGTAGCGTTTGGCGAGTTTCTCGGGCTCCAGGTTGAATTTCTCGAGGTCGGAAGCTTTGAAATTTTGGATGAGCACATCGTGCACTGCGAGTTGGCCGTCAAGCCACTTGCCTCCTTCTGGCGTATTCAAATCTTGCCAAATCAGGGTTTTATCCCCGTTGGCGCTTTCGTAATAAGCGGAGGTGTCGGCCTGCTCGCTTTCCGAGGCGGTTTTCCAAGATCGCGTGACGTCGCCATGCGGTGGTCGCTCGACTTTGGTTACCTGTGCACCGCGCTCTGCCAGTGCGGTCGCAGCCAACGGGCCGGCCAAAACGCTAGCCAATTCCAACACGCGTATGGATTCCAATCCCGCCATGTACCGAAGGTACGCTTTTGCACGCGTTTGGCTATGCCGGTTTCAGGACGGATTGGTATGTTTCTATGGCCCGTTTCCTTGCAGTGGCATGATCCACAATGGGTTCTGGATACGCACTCGTTCCATATTCAGGCACCCATTTGCGCACATAGCGGAGTTCTTTATCGAATTTCTCGAGTTGGGTGGTCGGGTTGAAGACCCGGAAGTAAGGCGCGGCATCGCATCCGGAACCTGCGGCCCATTGCCAACCGCCAGCATTGGAGGCCAAATCAAAATCGAGCAAATGGCGAGCAAAAAACCGCTCGCCCCAGCGCCAGTCCGTCAGGAGGTGTTTACACAAGAACGACGCCACCACCATGCGTACACGATTGTGCATGAATCCAGTGGTGACCAATTCACGCATTCCGGCATCCACAAGCGGGTAGCCCGTACGGCCTTGACACCACGCTTCAAAGTGAGCTTCATCGTTGACCCATGGAATGGCGTCGTAGGCCGGTCGGAAACTGTTCTCTGCGGAATGCGGAAAATGGTACAAGATCATTTGGTAGAAATCGCGCCAAATCAATTCGGTCGTCCATTTCTCGCTGTGTTGCAAGCCCGCTCGAAGTGCTTCGCGGATGCCGACCGTACCGAATCGCAAATGCAGCGAAATTCTGCTCGTGCCGCGCACGGAGGGGAAATCTCGTTTGGCACCGTATTCCGATAAAATTCCGGGGTCAATGGCGGAATCTGGCATAAAGTCCTCTGCATGTTGGGATGCGAATCCCATGGAAGCTAGGGAAGGCATTGGCGAGAAGTCGAGGGTCTCGCGAGCCACCTTTAGCGCAGATGCCAATAATGCCTCGGAAGAAACGCACGCATAGTCGGAAGGCTGGAGCGCCTTGCGCCACTTTTTGCTATACGGTGTAAAGACGGTGTAGGGCTTGCCGTCGTCTTTTACCACCTCGCTTTTTTCGAAAATCACGCTGTCTTTGATGCCTTTGAACACGATGCCTGCGGATTGGAATTGTGCTGCAAGGTTGCGGTCGCGTTCTTGCGCGTAAGGTTCGTAATCCCGACCAACATGAACGGAATGGATGGGGGTTCCGATTTTGTGAAAGTGATCGGTCCACCGTTTCCATACCTCTTCAGGGTCTCCGTATCCTACCAGCAAACCCGTTCCTGTGGCTTGAAGTTTCTCATCAATGTTGTTCAGTGTTCGATGCAGGAAGGCCACACGTCGGTCGTTCGGATTATCCAGTTTTTTAAGGATGTTGCTGTCGAAAATGAATGCAATCAGCACTTGACCTCGGGCTTGGATTGCTGACTCTGCTGCGGCGTGTAACGCACGGTTGTCTGCAAGTCGCATGTCCCTGCGCATCCAATGAATGTGAATCGGGGCGTTTGTTTCAGGATTGGGAGTCATCGGGGTGTGATTTATCAATTCATTTCAACCCCTTTATGAACCTTCTAAGGCTGAATGGGTTTAACTGGAGTAACAACCTGTTTAGAATGAAAAAAGTTTTTTACTTCATGGGCCTCGTCTGGGCCGGACTCGCAACTACTGCAGTCGCACAAGACAATCCTTGTGGTGTTGAAGGCGTCGTTGTGGAAGCGTCAAGCTTCATGTACACTCCTTCCGCCCTCGAAATTGAAGCGGGACAAACCGTGGTTTGGGTGAACGTCGACGGATTTCACGATGTGAACGGTGTGACAAGCACGATCGGCGATGTTTGGAACAACCCGGAAACGTTCTCTACTTCTGCTGTCAGCGGGAATGCTGAAGGTGTGTGCCTCGGCTCGCACACCTTTACATTGGAAGGCGTATACAATTACGATTGTTCGATTGGTTCGCATGCTGCCAACGGTATGGTCGCCACAATCACGGTTAACCCTGCGCCTCCTGCCGTCACCGTAGTGGACATCATCGTGAACAGCGACGATCATACGTTGCTCGAAGCGGCTGTAATTGAAGCGGGCTTGGTCGATGCATTGAACGGAGATGGACCGTTCACGGTATTTGCACCCAACGATGCGGCCGTGGTTGCCTTGACGGAAGCGTTGCAAATCACTGCAGAAGAATTGTTGGCATTGCCAAACCTCGGTGAGATTTTGCAGTACCACGTTGTGGGCGCGGCAGCTTACTCCACAGACCTCACTGACGGTCAAATGATCGAAACGTTGCTCGGAGAAGATGTGACGGTATCCATTACAGCGGAAGGTGTGATGATCAATAACGCGATGGTCATTGTTGCGGACATCGCAGCTGACAACGGCGTGGTACACGTGATCGACGCGGTTTTGTTGCCGCCGACCCCGAACAGCATTGACGAAGAGGCCTCTATGGGTATGGAGATTTTTCCGAATCCGGTGCAGGCGGGTGTTTTGAACATCCAAGGTGACTGGAGCGCGGGATCATCATTGCAAGTATGGGATGCTACAGGACGTTTGATGATGGAAACGACATTGAACACATCAAACGCAACCGTGACTGTGGAAGCTTGGAAAGCGGGTACGTACATCGTCCGCGTAACCGAAGCGACACGCAGCATTCAAAAAATGTTTCTGGTTAATTGATTCTCAGACCGATTGACAGACGAACGGGCTGGCCTTCGGGCTGGCCCGTTTTTTTATGTCATCGAATCACATCGATCAGGGCCGACTGAACGTCGTTGAACTCGAACGTATAACCCGCTTCCTGCACTTTGCTGCAATCCACCTTTTGCGAGGCCAACACAACGGACGCCATTTCTCCGTAAGCAAATTTCAACGCCCAAGCCGGAACATTTGGTGCCCAATAAGGTCGTTTACAGGCTGCGGCAATGGCACGACTGAGCGCGTCATTTGAAACCGGATTTGGCGCCACGGCATTGAATGTTCCTGAAACTTCGGTGTTTTGTGCGGCCCATTCCATCATGCGCACCACATCGCTTACGTGAATCCATGACTGCCAATGCTGGCCATTTCCCACGGCCGCGCCGAGGCCCCATCTGAAAACGGGCAATAGTTTGCCCAGCATACCTCCGTTTTTCGTCAATACCAGTCCAATCCGGAGTTTCACCATACGCACCCCCAGCGAGGGCAGCTGTTCGACGCTCGATTCCCACGATTGAACCACCTCACTCAGAAAGCCATCGGCTGGCGCATCCTCCTCGGTCTGCCACGCGTCGCTGTCTCGATAGAGGCCAATGGCACTGGCGCTAACACAGGATTTTGGGCGATCCTCGCTCGGCAGTGCTGCAATGGCTTGGATGAGTGTCGCGGCCGATTCCAAGCGGCTGGTCAAGATGCGGTCTTTGTGCGCTGGAGTCCAGCGCTGAGCCACAGGCGCTCCGGCCAAGTGAATCACCGAATCAATGCTCTCGAAAGCACGCATATCGATATTGCCTGCCGCAGGATTCCATTCAAAAAACCTGAGATTCGAACGATTTGATGGTCTTGAAGTTCTCGATAAGACATGCACTTCATGCCCCCGCTGGAGTAAATGGGAGGTAAGTGCTTCTCCAATCAGCCCCGTTCCGCCGGTAATCAGGTATCGTTCTGCCATGCCACAGAAACAACCTGAAAGCGGGTTTTGTTGTTTATGCAGTGAAAGCCTTACCTTGAGGTGTAGGTGTTTCGCCTCAAAAAGCAACCCATACTGCCATGTCATTTGCTAGTCATTCCCTGATTTCAATTCCTGCCCTCCGTTGGGTTGTCGCGGTTTTTCTGCTGTCTTCCGCGGCTTTCGTTTTTGCCCAAACACCTTGCGAAGGCGGCTTTGCCGATGGATTTCCATGCGACAGGATGGATTTGCTGTCATCGATGTCCAACGCAGAACTTTTCGGCACCGGAGCCAATGATGTATGGGGATGGACGGACCCGGTGACGGGCGTGGAGTATGCATTGATGGGGGAGCGGCAAGGGCTGGCGATGGTGGATTTGTCGGATCCAACCAATCCGTTTTTGGCAGCGTTCATGGCGACACAAACCAGCAGCAGTACCTGGCGAGACATGAAGGTTTATCAGGATCATGTTTATGTCGTTTCAGAGGCCAATGGGCATGGTTTGCAGGTGCTTGATTTGAATCAGTTGCGCGATTTGACCAGTTTTCCGACCACGCTGGAACCGACCACCTGGGTGTCGGTTTTTTCAGATGCACACAATGTGGTGATCGATGAAGAATCGGCTTTGTTATACGCCGTTGGAACCAATTTGGCTGGCGGTGGCCTCGTGGTATTCGATGTCAGTGAACCTGCGAATCCGATTTTGGTGGGCGATTATGGGGAAGCTGGATACACCCACGATGCACAGGCGGTTGTGTACGAAGGCCCGGATGCGGATTTCGTGGGCAAACCATTGGCATTTTGTGCCAATGCCAACAAGCTTGCCATCCTGGACATCACAGATCCTTCCGATATCGCATCCATTAGCATCACGAATTATGATTATTCCTATACTCACCAGTGTTGGTTGACCGAGGACCACAAATACCTTTTGCTGGGCGATGAATTGGATGAACAAAACCAAGGATTCAATACGAGGACGCTGATTTTTGATGTGCAGGATTTGACGAATCCCGTGCTCATTGGGGAACATTTTGCCGATGTAGCGGCGATCGATCACAATCAATACGTCGTAGGGAATTTGCTTTTTCAGGCCAACTATCGCGCGGGATTGCGGATGTTGCAATTGACGGATGTGGCTGCAGGTGAGTTGACGGAAATTGGTTTTTTTGATGTAGACCCCACGAGCAATGCGGCCCAATTTTCAGGGTCTTGGTCGACGTATCCCTATTTCGAATCGGGCAATGTGGTGTTGACTTCCATCGAGGGCGGTATGTTCGTCGTACGGCCACGCTTTATGGAAACCGAGGTGGTCAATTCTGAAGTGTGTGTGGAGGATGATGTCGTGGTATTTGTGGAAGTATTGGAGGGGCTGTTGCCGCCGTACGCGCTGAGCATTCCGGATTTGCCTTCAGGCGCTACGCTGATTGATTTTCCTGAATCCATCGATGGGCCGGGAAGTTTCGTCTTTTCGGTTTCGGGCTTGGCTGGGTTGAGCGGACCGTACTCCCTGACCATTGAATTAAGTGCCGGCACGAACACCGTGAAGGAGTCGTTTTCCTTCTCCGTCGATCCGGGAGTCACCTGGTTTGCGGATGCGGATGCTGACGGATATGGAAATCCCGAAGCAACCACCATGGCCTGTGCACAACCGGCTGGATTTGTCGCGAATTCAGAGGATTGCAATGACGGCGCTGCGACCGTCTATCCGGGAGCACCGGGAACCGGTCAAGGCTTGGATAACAATTGCAATGGAGCCATTGACGAGACAGAGGAGTTGGGTTGCCCGGGCGATTTCAACAGCGACGGCGCCATCTCGGTAGCGGATCTGCTGGTGTTTTTAGGTGAATTCGGTTGTGAAGTGAATTGCATGGCAGACTTTGACGCCGATGGCGTTGTGAACGTAACGGACTTGCTCGGGTTTTTGGCGGTCTTCGGTGATCCGTGCCCCAATTAGTGGGAGGAGTCTGCTTGTTGCTGACTCTGTTGTTCAACCATGCGTGCGTAGAGTCCGCCGGCACGGAGTAATTCTTCTGGCGCCCCAGCTTCGACGATGCGGCCTTGGTCCATGACCAGTACCCGGTCGGCTCCGCGAATGCTGCTGATGCGATGGCTGATAATCAGCACTGCCGCGTCTTTTCCGCGTTCCCGAATGGAGGACATGATGGTTTCTTCGGTCTCAGTGTCGACCGCAGAGAGGCAGTCATCGAGCACCAAGAACTGTGGATTCCTGATGAAGGCTCGAGCAATCGATATGCGTTGCTTCTGGCCTCCACTGAGGTTGACTCCGCGTTCACCTAACAGGGTTGCATATCCGTCATCAAATGCTTCGATGTTGTGCGCTACGTGCGCAGCCACTGCCGCTTCTTGAACGGCGTGTTCCGCCAAATGTCCTTCCCGAACACCAAAAGCGATGTTGCGCTCGATGGTGTCCGAGAACAAAAACACTTCTTGCGGAACGTATCCCGTCATCGCTCGGAATGCAGTGAGGTCCCATTCTTGCAAGGGATGGTTGTTCAATTTGATGCAGCCTTCGTGGGGGTCAAAAATGCGCAACGCAAGTTGGGCGATGGTGGATTTGCCACTGCCTGTTCGGCCGGTCACCGCCACGATTTCGCCAGGTCGGATGCTGAAGTTGATGTTCGAAGCCGCCAGAATGCCGGTTTCCGGATAGGTGAATGAGACGTTTTCGAACGCAATGCTCTCCAATTGGTTGTCTGCTATGGCAGTTCCCTCCGTGGGAGATTGGATTTCAGGTTTGGCCTCGAGAAAACTGTTGATTCGCTCCATAGAGGCCTCGGCCTTCTGAACCAATGACGTGACCCAACCCACAGAGGCAAACGGCCAAGTAAGCAAATTCACATAAAACACGAATTGGAAGATGTGCCCAATTTCGAGTTCGCCGGCGATCACCCGTTGACCGCCAACGTAGATGGTTAAAATCGTGCTGAGGCCCACCAACATGACGATGATGGGCATAAACAGCGCCTCGGTTTTGACGAGGTTCAGAGCATTGGTTTTGTACTGATTGGCCTCATTTTCAAAGCGCTGGGCAGCATCATGCTCGCGCTGGAAGGATTTCAATACCCGGATGCCGGCAATGTGTTGCTGTACAAATGTGCTCAAACCTGATTGTTGGCGCTGGACGGCTTCGCTTTGCCGGTTGATTCGGGTACTCACAAAGTAGATGCCCAAGGACATCAAAGGCAGCGGCATCAGGGCAAAAAGGGTCAGTTTCCAATCGATGTAAACCATGACAATGACCACCAGAAAGATGAGCATGGTTAAGTTCAAGGTATACATGATGGCAGGGCCGAGGTACATGCGTACTTTACTGACATCCTCGCTGATGCGGTTCATCAGATCCCCGGTGTCGTGGGATTTGTAGAATGATGCATCCAATCGCTGGTATTGATCGAAAATCATGCCTTTGAGGTCAAATTCGATGCGCCGAGACATGACGATGATGGTTTGGCGTGTGAAAAAGAGAAAAACCCCCTTGATGACGTATGCGAGCAAGAAAAGCACCGCTTGCCACGCAGCCAATCGCGCCATCCATTGGCGTGCAGATGCCGCTGAGGTCAATTGATCTCCCGATGCGTTTTGGTTTTTGGACGTTCCCAGGTGATTTCGAATCCAATCGAGTGTGGGTGGGTAGGACGGGGTGATGGGTTTGGCGAAGACCTCTTCGGCGGTTTGGCCTGAGCGCAAGGGCTCGAGCGTAGAAGCATCCAGCTGTTTCAACGCGTTCACGCCCTCACCGATGAGGGAGGGTGCGTAAACTGCAAACACATTCGTGAAGAAAATGAAGGCGATTCCTCCCAATAGCAGATGAGGGTATCGGCGTATGAGGGGGTTGAGTTTCCAGAGTTCCCGCATGCCCGATCAGAACTTAAAATTCCAAGTGACAGATGGGATGATGGGGAAGAGGCTGACTTGATTGGCCTGCAAGTCCAATGTGCCGGCATTCAAGTCGCCTTCATTCGAGAAATAGATGAAGTAGGGGTTCATGCGGTTGTAGACGTTGTAAAAGCCAAAAGTCCAGGTTGATCCGGAGCGAAGGTCGCGTGTTTTTTCGGAATCCCGGTTTTTCTTTCGATCGGGGGTGAGGGTTGCACTGATGTCGGCGCGGTGGTACGGTGCCATGCGATAACCATTGCGGGCACCATAGACGTCGGTGATTCGGCCTTCGAAAATGTACCGCTGCACCGGCAAGGTGAGGGAATTGCCTGTGGCGTAAACAAAGGCCCCGCCGAATCGCCATTTGGCATTCAAGGTCCAATCCAGTACCAAGCTCAAATCATGCCGTCGGTCGTATTTGGAAGGGAAAATCAACCCCTTGTTTAAGTCATCGAACTGCCGCTCCGTTTTGCTCCAGGTGTAGCCCAGCCATCCGGTAAATTTGCCTTGACGTTTCTTTAAAAACGTTTCAATGCCGTAAGACCAGCCGTCTCCGAAAACGAGGTTGTTGTCCACGTTGTTACCGATGTTGTCCTCCGGGCTCGAGTTTTCTGCATAGGCGACGAGGTTCTCCAACGATTTCCAATACCCCTCCACCGACGCTTCCCAATCATTCGACTCGCCGAGGTTCTTGAAGTAACCGAGGCTCACCTGACGTCCCCATTGTGGCTTCACCCGATCTGAACTTGGAATCCAGATGTCGCCCGGTAAGGAGCTGGTTCCGAGTGAAGTCAAATGGATGTACTGGTAGTTCTCGCTGTAGCCAGCTTTGACACTCGATTGGGGTCCACTCTTGATGCGGAGGGCCATGCGGGGTTCCCAGCCGCCGTAAAACTGCACCACCTCGCCAGATTCGTACACCGTGACAGGTTGGTTGGTGACCCCGGGCCCGCTCATCGGGTAGCGAGTGAAAGGCCCCACGTGCCAGAAGCCCGACCACCGCAATCCGGCGTGCAAGCGCACGGCTTCCGTAATATCAAAATCGTCTTGAAGGTAAGCTCCGGATTCGTGACTGAAGGTTTGCTCAGAGGTGCCGGTATCGAATTCCGTGTCGCCGCTTCGCGCCGAGAAATCAGTCGGGATGAAATCGTGATGCACGTAATCGACTCCCGCTTTGATGGTGTGGCGTGGATTCGGGTAAAAACTCCATTCTGTGCGGCCGGCCAAGTCTTTGATGCCGCTCTCAAATCCGAATTCGAACTCTTCTTGTCCCGCCAAAAAGGAAAACGTGTATTCCGAATACGTTACTCCGACATTCAGGAACATGCGGTCATTCAGGATGCGATTCCACCGAAGTGAACCCATCGAATTTCCCCATGGAATTTCCGTCCTGAATCCCGCTTCCGCACTGTTGAAACTGAAGACGTCTTGACCGAAATACCCGGAGAGAAACAGTTGGTCTTTATCGGATAGGCGGTAATTGATTTTGGCATTCAGGTCGTAGAAATAATACCCGGTTCCCTCAAAGGCAGAGCCTTTCAAGGCAGGCTTCGTCAAGACATCGATGTAGGTGCGCCTGCCTGATAATATGAGGCTGCATCGATCCTTGATGATCGGCCCCTCCAACGTCAAGCGCGAGCTGATAAGCCCCAATCCCCCAGTGGCTTTCCATTCTTTGGAGTTCCCTTCTTTGAGCGCGATGTTGAGTACCGACGACACACGTCCGCCGTATTCCGCAGGCATCGCACCTTTGATGAGGTCGATGTTTTTGATGGCATCTGCATTGAAAACACTGAAAAACCCGAACAAATGGGAGGCGTTGTAGACGGTGGCGTCATCCAGTAAGATGAGGTTTTGGTCCGGTCCTCCACCTCGAACGTAAAACCCGGAATTGCCTTCGCCGGCGCTCGAAACTCCAGGCAGAAATTGAATGACCTTCAAAACGTCTACCTCTCCCAAGAGCGCAGGCAGTGTTTTGATTTGCTCGACTTCGACCGACTCCCTTCCGACATCGGTGCTCTCGGTATGGTTGCTGCGTTCACCCACGACGGTCGCCTCCTCAAAGGCAACAACGGCCGGTTCCAATGCGATGTTCAGTACCCTAGCCTCGCTCAAATCGACCGTGTGCGATTGCGGCCGATAGCCAATGAAACTAAAGGTAATCTGCTGCGGAAAATGAGCGAGAGTCAAACTGTAGAACCCGTACGCATTGGATGACGTTCCTTTGCCGCTGTTCTCGGGAATGACAGAAGCTCCAATGATGGTTTCTCCCGTTTGAGCGTCGGTGATGGTTCCGCTCAAGGTTTGTTGGCCAACCCCAACTGCCGTATTGCAAAACCAAAATAGAAGGAGGGTCAGCAGTCGCCGCATGATGGACGCAAAGGTAGCGGGAGGGTTTTGGCTCATGGGAGGGTAACAACTGGTTTTAGCATTTGTTGGACCTTACCTTGCAGCGGTGAAAATGAGCACACTCAAAGCCCTCTGTTTGTCCTGGGTCTCGCTGTCGATTTGGGCAGGGTGTGGGGCTCCTTTTGATGAGGATTTACGGGTGTTTCGTTACAATGAAAGTGCAAATTTGAATTCGCTGGATCCCGCGGCAGCACGCACGTTGGAGCCTATGTGGGTGGTGGATCAAATTTTCGATGGTTTGGTGGAGTTGGATGCGAATTTGCAAGTCCGACCGCTTGTGGCCGAATCGTTTGCACCGTCCGATTCGGGGAGAACGTGGACCTTTGTCTTGCGAACGGATGTGCATTTTGCAGCTTGTGCTGAAGTCCCCGGACTTTCAGAAGGAAGACGGGTGGTGGCGGACGACGTCGTGTACAGCTTGAATCGATTGCGCGACCCAGCAGTGGCTTCTGCCGGGCGTTGGATTCTTGATCCTCTGGATGTGCATCAAGCGGGAGAAGGGATTGAAGCGATAGGCACGGATACCGTTGTTTTCCGATTGACTGAGCCCTTTTCCCCGTTTTTGGGATTGCTCGCCACGGCTTATGCCAATATTGTTCCCCGCGAAGCCGTGGAGTACTATGGCCCTGATTTCCGGAGTCACCCGGTCGGATCGGGCCCTTTCAAATTGGCTTGGTGGATGGAGGATGTGGCTTGCGTGTTGCACAAAAACCCCTCGTATTGGGAGAAAGACGATCGCGGTGCACCTTTGCCGTACCTCGATGCCGTGCACATCAGTTTCGTAGCTGATCTCGGTGCGGAATATCAAGGGCTTTTGCAAGGCCGGTACGATTTTATGAGCGGCCTTCATCCTGCCTACATGGAAGAGATCCTCACGGAAACTGGGGAGCTCCAAGAGCGACATGCAGCAGTAATGCGAATGGAGCGGATGCCATTTTTGAAAACGGATTACATCGGGTTCAATTTGGATGAGACAGCCGGTGAATGGAAACCGTGGCACGATGATCGGGTCCGTCAGGCGTTGTCTTTGGCGACAGATCGGGAAGGCATAGCACGTACCCTGCGTCGAGGGACCGCTGTGCCGACTTCGGGATTTGTACCTCCGGCACTCTTGTCAGAATCGCAATCCAGTCGTCCGATTCAAAACCTTCCAAAAGCGCAGGCGCTGCTGGCGACTGTTCGGAATGAACATCCCTCACCCTGGCCGCCATTTGTGATCTCGACAACTCCGGATTATGCGGATTTGTGCGCGGCACTTCAGTACCAGTGGCAGTCATTGGGCATCGATGTGGAAGTCGATGTTGTATCCGCATCAACCCAACGCGAGCGAGTCGCGAACGGAAAAGCCGATCTGTTTCGAAAATCGTGGTTGGCCGATTATCCCGATGCCGAGAATTTTTTGTCGCTTTTTCGAACGCTCAACTTCGCGCCGGGGGGTCCGAATTACACGCATTTCAGCGATGCCGAATTCGATGCGGGCATGGAACAAGCGGTGAGCATGACTTCAACTCCCAATCGATTGATGAAGTATGCCGAATTGCATCAGCGGGTGATGTCCTCCATGCCCGTGATCCCCATTTTTCATGACCAAGTGACCCACTTTTTGAGAAATGAGGTCACCGGATGGGAAATCAACGCCGTCAACCGTTTGGATTTGAGGCGAGTGCAAAAAATACCCATCGAGTTGGCATCAAACCCTTAAATTGGAGGCAAGAATCAATGAATTCCATGCTCCGTATTGATAGTCACACTCACATTCTCCCTCGTGAAATGCCCCGTTGGACCGAGCGGTTTGGTGCGGGAAATTACATTCACCTCGAGGATAGCCCGCGTGAGGGGTTTGCTCGCATGATGCAAGGCAATCGTTTCTTTCGCGAGATCGGTGAGAATTGTTGGGACGCCGAAATTCGAAAGGCGGAGTATGCCGAACGCGATACACAGGTCCAGGTGGTTTGCACCATTCCTGTCATGTTCAATTACAACGCACCAACCGATCACGCAGCGGACATTGCGCGGTATTTAAATGACCACATTGCAGAACTTGTGGCTGACGATCCGAGCCATTACGCGGGTTTGGCAAGCGTGCCGCTTCAAGACACCGATCTTTCGATAAAGGAATTGGAACGCGCGAAGTCGTTGGGTCATTTGGGTGTGCAGATTGGCTCGAATGTGAACGGTATGAACCTTTCCGAAGAGCGATTTTTCTCATTTTTTGAAGCGTGCGAAAAATTGGGTATGGCCCTGATGATCCATCCTTGGGACATGATGGGGAAGGAGCAAATGGAAAAATACTGGCTGCCTTGGTTGGTGGGCATGCCTGCCGAAACGGCCCGGGCAGCGAGTTCCATGATTTTTGGGGGCGTCCTTGAGCGGTTGCCCAATCTAAGGGTGATGTTCAGCCATGCTGGCGGGTCTTTCTTGCCAACGTTGGGTCGATTCGAACACGGTTTCAATTGTCGACCCGATTTGGTGGCGGTAGATAACGATGTCAATCCCCGGGAGTACCTCGGTAAATTTTGGATTGACAGCATCACGCACGATGCTGATTTGTTGCGTTACGTGCTCAAGTTGCAAGGCTCGAATCGGATATGCATGGGGTCGGATTACCCCTTCCCGCTCGGTGATTTGGACTTGGGCGCCTACATGCTCGACATGGGGTTGAGCGCGGAGGAATTACAAAATTTATTTGCTGGCGCAGCGTTGGAATGGCTGGGTGTGGAGGCTTCGCATTTTTCGCCGACCTAACCGTGCAACCATACGGTTTTTGGAAAGGTTAGCTTTGCGAGTGTATGCACCATGGATGCGGCTGAAATTCATATCATCGAATTGTGCAAGAAGGGAGATCCCAGTGCCCAGCGTACGGTATATGCACGTTACAGTCCCATGATGTTTTCTGTGGCCTTGAGGTATACCAACGCCCGAATCGATGCAGAAGACGTGTTGCAAGAATCTTGGATCAAAGTGTTTCGCCACATCAAGTCGTTTGGGGAGCATAACAGTTTCGAAGGATGGCTGAGGCGAATTGTGGTGAATACGGCCATTACCCATTACCGACGTAATCAAAAACACCAATTTCAATTTGACATTGATGAGGTGCATGCAACCCCAAGGGATATTGAAGCGTTCAAGGAATTAGAATTTACAAAAGAAGAACTGGCATATGCCATCGAGCAGTTGCCGAAAGGATATGGAATGGTGTTTAAGATGTACGTCATTGATGGCTTCAAGCACAAGGAGATTGCCGAGGAATTGGGAATTGACTTGAATACTTCGAAGAGTCAATTGAGCCGGGCAAGGAAATACTTGCAAGAAGTCTTGTACACCATGTCGAAACGAGCAAAAAAGGAAACGGATAGCGGGTTACAGTCATGATGAAGGAAGGAAATTTTGATGCGTACGTTCAAGCGCAATTTGCAGATGAAGCTGTCGTCCCACCGAGTCATGTCGAGACGGCGGTGTTCAACGAGTTGGCTGCCGGTGCACGACGGACAAAACTGAGACGGCTTGGTTTGGGGGTGCTGACGGCGGGCATCTGCAGTGCGGGCTTTTACCTGAACCAAGACTCGGGTTCCATTGCCATTCCCGTTGAGGAACAGTCCGTTCAAGTTCAGGATTTGCAGGAAATGCAGGAGGTAGAAGTTGCTGTTTTGGATGAGCAAACAACCTGGGCCGGACCTGAAACAGTCGTTTCAACAGCTCAAACTGAATTCGTTCAGGAAGAGGAAATCTTGGATCCACTTTTCGAGACTCAACCGCCGCTCCGAATGGAAGAGGCAGGCATCAAGCCCATGAATGCATTGGATCGTGGACCATCGATCCAAACACCAGCTTTGCAGATCGAGACGTCAGAAACGTGGGTGATGCCGGCAAACGTCACGGTAAAGGAGTAACTTCCCGGCATGGGGCGTTGGCTGATTTTGGTTGTGGCATGTTTCGTGGCAATAGCGACGACAGCGACAACATCCATTGAGACTGCGTTTGAAAACGACAGCATCTTTATCGACAATAAAGCCGTGCGCATTGACGCACGGGTTCGATTTGATTCTTTGCGCTCAATAGACGGCCAACGAAAGAATCAGCGCAAGTCTTGGGAACTTTTTTCACTGGAGGCCCAAAACTACTGGGGTGTGGGCGGCCGCAATCCGGAGGACCGCTGGCATCAATGGACAGGTGAACATGACCGTTCGTGGGCTATCACATTGGACTTCGGTCCAAGGCGCCGATCGAATCTGACTCCGAATCCCGTCATGCGGGTGTCCGGGATATTGGGGCTAAGCGGAATTTCACTGCTCGGGGTTGATTCGGGGCTTTTTCCAGATTCGTTGATTGGGTTTTCGCAGGCGGGGCCTGATGCGGGGCTTCAGATGGTCACCTATGAGCGTTTTTCAATTGGAGTTGAAACCGATACCATTCCACTTGGTACATCGCGCAGTTCGGTGCACATGCCGTTTTTAGGATCTCGCTTCACGATTCAGAACAATCGGTTCGAGGCTTCCCTGGATGCCGGCGCCATTCGCGTGCCAGCGCATACGGAGCGCTTGCTTTTAAATCCTCCGACATTGACGAATCCAGCGTTTGTGTTGGGTGATGAGGTACGTGCCGGATGGAGGCCCGTCTTATCCTGGCAAGTTGGGGTCCAACTACCTGGGAACCATTGGAATTTCAAAGCCAGTGGGCGTGTCATTTTAGGCTACCAACAGAACCAATGGCTGGGAATTGGGGTTGGTTATATGTTGTAACCATGAAGTGTAACGTATCTTGTCCAACATGAAGCGCATTACTCTCCTTGTATCCTTCCTCTGGATTGTATCCTTCCCAAGTTTAACCCCGCTATGGGGTCAGGTGATTGTGAATGGTGGCTTCGAATCGCTGGCGGCGATGCCCAATACGACGGGTCAATGGTCTTTGGCTACGGGCTGGACGTCGACAGGCAGTTCCTCGAACACACCAGACGTGTTTCACATTCAAGGGGCTGGAGGCGGTGATCTTCCCGAAACGCCTGTTGCGATTGTGTCGCCATACCAAGGCATGGCGGTGGGCGGATTTATGGCATGCGGTGAACCCGGCACAAATCGGCGAGAGTACATCACCGGGACGTTTTCGAGCCCATTGCTTGTGGGGGAATCGTATCAATTGACGTTTCGCATGACCAATGGCGAATTGACCACGTTTTCGGAAGGAGGCTTGGGCATCAGCAATTTGGGGATGCACTTTTCAATGGGGCCACTTCAGCAATTGGGCGCAGCGCCGTTGGTCGAAGTGCCACATTTTACTCTTACCCCGGTGTTTCATAGCCGCGAATGGGAGACCATTTCATTCACATTTGTCGCACAGGCCGCCTGGACGCACTTCACTTGGGGTGCTTTCGGTTTTGATGGGGAACGCACCATTTCCATAGAAGAAGGCAGCTCCCCGTCAAT
>Ga0255771_1003058_pt1 | contig 16122 bp, 10 predicted proteins | sample 011ome_19_FD_179969 | JGI IMG/M metagenome (GOLD analysis project Ga0255771, IMG submission 179969) | Coastal salt marsh microbial communities from the Groves Creek Marsh, Skidaway Island, Georgia - 011510BT metaG (version 2) | ecosystem: Environmental > Aquatic > Marine > Intertidal zone > Salt...
GAGCCAGTATTCAACAGCGCTAGCGCTGCGGCAGTGCGCAGCGACCTGTTCGCCGAGATCGGCTACGCCCGCGCCGTACGCACCAAGGACCGTAAGTACGTGGCCGTGCGCTACACGCCCACGATCTACACTCAGATCGACAGCGGAGATTTGTGGGAACGAGTCGAGGGCAACACGGCGACCGGCGAATTCACCGAACCACGCCCCTACTACGTTAACAACCGCCAACTCGGCTCGCTGGCAGCCAATTCTCATCCAGAGAACACCTACTTCGCAGATGATCAGCTGTATAACCTGACGACCGACCCCTCCGAGGATGCTAACATCTACGGCCAGGAGCCTGCCACTGCTTATGACCTCAAGAAACGCCTTGCGAGCTACATCGGCGGGATCCCGAATCGGCCGTTCCGCCAGTTCGACGACGGCTCGACAGAGTTTTCGCTCGCGCCTGTTTCAGCACCCAGCGCACCCGCAACCCTGCAAATGCAGCTCACGGGCGTGAATTCGGTGCAACTGGATTGGTCCGATGCGGCCAACAGCGAGCTCGGTTACGTCGTCCGCAAGACGGTCGACGGCGGCGCCCCGCAAATCATCGCCGAACTGCCGTCCGGCTCGACAAGCACAACTGCGGTGCTGGAGCCCGGTGTCGAGGACATCGTGATCGAAGTCTCAAGCTACAACGCCATCGGCGACGCCTCTTCTACAGTCGACCTGCTCGCACCCAACTCATGGCGCTTCCGCACCTTCGGGGATACCGATCCTGAACTGGACGACCCATCCAGCCAATGGAATTCTGATGCTGATGGAGATGGGCAGAGTACTTTAATGGAGTACACCTTAGGGAGTGATCCACTAGTCGCCTCCTCGGTAGCGCAAGTGCCGACAATCGAACTGACTACGGATGAATCGAACCAGTATCTCGAACTTCTCGTCAACCGCGATGAACGCCGCACGGTTGTGATTAACGCTTCGGTTTCCTCCGATCTCTCCGATCCTCAATCTTGGGATAGCGTTGCCATCACCGTGGTTGAGAACGCCGCCGATCACATACGCTTCAGAAGTACGACCCCAGTGGGCAATAGCTCGCAGCAGTTTATCCGTGCTGAAATTGTTGCGCCGGCACCTTAATCCTACGCAACGCTATTTGCAAAGTGTCAATTAACACGAAGCAATCACCTCTTCTATTTGAGTGGTCGACAGATGTGGATACAAATCAGTCGCTTAATGATACAAAAACACCTCCGACCCGAAAGAGGCCTTAATTCAAAAAGTCTTGTTATCCTGCTGATTAGCATGACCCTACAGGCGGGTAATTCGAGCTTGCTCTTTAGCCACGAATCACCGCCAACAGACAACGTCGCCAGGCTGATAGCCAACGGCGAGCGGCTTGCAGATGGGCAAGTCCCTCGGAAGCTTAACGTTATCATGGTTGTGATCGACGACTTGCGGACGGAATTAGGCTGTTACGGGGTTGAAGCAGTCCACTCGCCAAACATTGATCGGTTCGCAACCAAAGGCATGCGCTTCAATCATGCATACGCACAATACCCGGTCTGCAACCCGAGTCGCTCATCATTCCTATCTGGGTTAAGGCCCGAAGAAGTTGGAATTCTCTCCAATACGATTCCTTTCCGACGCATCCAACCCGACCTAGTCGCGCTCCCTCAGTTGTTCCGCAAAAATGGCTATTACACCGCAGGCATTGGCAAAATTTTCCACCTAAGCGTTGATAAGGACGCAAAGCCTACGCTTTTTGAGGATCCTCTTTCCTGGGATTATTTCTTTGATGCACTCAGCGGCACCACCCGGCTAGGCCGCCGAGGTGCAGGGCGTAATTTGACCAACGGCAAAATCCCTTGGGCCACATGGAAGGCAGCCGAAGGCGATGACATCGACCAACCGGATGGCGTTAATAATCAAGCGCTGCTGAAGGTGCTCGAAGAACAGCATGATCGCCCATTTTTCATCGGCTACGGCATTCACAAACCACACGACCCGTTCATTGCCCCGAAAAAATATTTTGAGTATTATCCCGAGGGTAGCACTCAACTTGCCAACGAACCAGCGGATCGATCCAAGCGGGTTAAAATGGCGATCCCTAATGATCACCAATTTGCTGATTTCACCGACACAGAACGCAGAGAATTTAAACGCGCTTATCAGGCGGGGGTGAGCTTTGCTGACGCTCAAGTTGGAAAGCTGATGGATCTGCTCGATGACTTAGAGCTTTGGGTTTCGACCATCGTTATAGTTATGGGAGATCATGGTTACCATCTTGGAGAACATGACTGGTGGAACAAAGTCACGGTATTCGAAGATGGGGCACGAGCGCCGATGATGATCTGGGTTCCCGACGCTTTAGGCATGGGTCAGCCGACCGACAGCCTGGTGGAGTTTATCGACCTCTACCCGACTCTGACAGACTACGCAGGCCTCAAGGCACCCCACCACCTTTCTGGCATGAGCCTGCGCCCGATTTTAGACGATCCACTTTCGAGTGTAAAAGAAGCTGCATACACTCAAGTGGCACGCGGTCCCAAGGCAATGGGACGCAGTGTACGTACACCGCGCTGGCGATACACGGAGTGGGCACATGGCAAGCATGGTGTTGAACTCTATGATCTCTTAAAGGACCCTGGCGAGTATTACAATCTGGGCGATAACCCTGAATACACCAATGTTGTTAGCCAAATGACAGAGCTTTTAGGACAAGGTTTTCCTACCAAATAGGACGATAGCGTGGAAAATTGTTGATCACTAGACTTTTCAAAGCTTTACAAAGTAGTAAAGAGATGAGGATTAAAGGGTTTGCATGTTAGGTTAGCCTTTTGTTTAACCAACATTATACTTATGCTGCAGAATGGTTCAAAACGTATTACATCGATTAAGGAAATCGCTAAATTAGCGGGCTATTCAATCGCGACTGTTTCTAACACTTTAAACGATAAAGGACGGATTCGGCCAGAAGTTCGCCAACATATTTTAGATATTTGCCAAAAACACGGCTACATCCCCAATTCTGCCGGCAGAAATCTGCGCCGCCAAAAGAATGAGACGATTGGCCTAATGTTTTACCCCTCAAGTTCGGCGATTTTTCGTAATGTCTACTACGCGGAAATCATGGAGGCACTGGAATTTGAACTAGAGCGCGCTGGATACGACCTGCTCTTATCTGGGCACGACAGCTCCATTGAGCCTAACGTATCTCCACGGTTTCTGCGCCAAGGTAAAGTCGACGGAATTATTCTATTAGGTCGATTCCCCCGCAAGCGAGTCGTAGATCTCAACGACTATGGCATCCCCTTAATACAGCTAGATGGCTTTCGTGAATTATTAAAGGTCGATTATGTCACGTCTGACGGCTACTCGGCCTCCGAACAGATCGTCGATCACCTGGTCAAACTGAAGCACCGTCGCATAACCTTTGTGGCTTTTAATCACGAGGATACCAACGCTAACCAACGTGAAGCGGGATTCCTTGCTGCGGTCGGGAAGCACCACCTATCCTTTGCCGAATGCAAAAACATACGGGATGTCGGCAACACCACAGAAGCGTATGAAATGATCAAGCTTATGCTTAAATCGGAAACCCCGCCGACGGCAATAGTCGCGGTTAATGATACCCTCGCGGTTGAATTGGTCGATCTGCTACAAAAAGACGGCTACTCAGTTCCGCAAGATGTGAGTGTCTTCGGATTTAACGATGACGCCGACAGTAAAAAGTCCAATCCGCAAATCTCGACCGTTCGTATTGACAAAATCAAGCTCGCGCAAACTGGTGCGAAAATGATTATCGATCGTATTGAAAATACCGACCTCCCTCATCAAAAAGCCTCACTTCCCACCGAGCTGATTCATCGTGATTCCGTGGCTATAGCGAAAAGCTAAGGCTGGAGGTGTTCATGATTGATTGCTGATTTCCGATGTCAAGAGGGCTTAGCTGAAAAAATTAACAACGAGAATTAATATTTCCGGTAGCCTCAATTCCGCCAGTTATAATCTCATCGATTAACTTTTTGGCCGCATTTTATTTTGCCACTCATCCGACATCTCGGAGACGTCCGTGTCGTCTTGGTAAAAGGTTTTGAGTTCATCTAGCTTCACCTTGTGCGCATCTATTAAATCAGAATATTCTGGGTTGCCGTACAGATTGTTAAGTTCCTTCGGATCGTTTTCCAAGTCATAGAATTCCCATTCTCCGAATTGGTAAAAGTTGATGAGTTTATAGCGTTCGCTGCGAACACCGTTTTGCCTCGGCACCATATGGATGCCAGGGTGCTCGAAGTAATGATAGTAGATGCTATCGCGCCAGTCGTCGACTGTTTCCCCTTTGAGTAAAGGCAGTAGCGAGCGGCCTTGCATATCGTCCGGAATAGAAACTCCCGCGATGTCGAGAAAAGTTTCCGCATAATCGAGGTTTTGAATCAACTCCTTCGCACGGGAACCGGGATCGATCACCCCCGGCCATTTTACAATGAATGGCATCATCAGAGACTCTTCATACATCCAGCGTTTGTCATACCAGCCGTGATCACCTAAATAAAAGCCCTGATCAGACGAATAAATCACAATAGTATTACTACTTAGATTTAGCTCTTCTACTTTCGCGACGAGTCGCCCCACACTTTCATCAACACCCTTGATGGTGCGCAGGTAGTTTTTAACATAGCGTTGATACTTCCAGCGCAGCAGGTCTTTGCCACTTAGATTTGCGGCATGGAAAGCGACATCCTTCGGCCCGTAGGCTTCGCGCCAGACACGCATTTGCTCGTCGCTCATGCGTTGCATGTTACGCCAACTTGAAGGATCTTCGCTTTTGCTTTGCTTACCTCGCACAAAATCAGGGGTCAGATCAACAAACAAGTCATAGTTCAGATGCATATAGTCCTTAATCGTAACTTCCGCATGTTTTACCGGTGATGCGTTGTCCTCCCAATTGTCAAAGAGAGTCTCTGGTTCCGGCATTTCAATGTCATCGTAGACCCTAAGATGACGGGCTGCCGGCATCCAATTGCGATGGGGCGCCTTATGCTGAACCATTAGCATGAATGGCTTCTGCTCGTCTCGTTTGTTTTCGAGAAAGTCGACGGCCATATCGGTCACGATGTCAGTGCAGTGTCCCTCAATGGTTATTTTACCATCTTTGGTCAAGAAATCGGGGTTATAGTAAAGACCCTGGCCAGGCAGTACGACCCACTCATCAAAGCCTTGCGGATCACCGCTAAGGTGAGTCTTGCCAAAGACCGCAGTCTCATAGCCAGCAGCCTGCAATAATTTTGGGAAAGTTTGCTGATTCCAGTCAAAACGGCTGCCGTTGTCCCTAAAACCATTAATGTGACTGTGCTTGCCGGTCTGGATCACTGCCCGGCTGGGACCACAAATCGAGTTGGTACAAAAACTGTTCTCAAAAAGCATGCCCTGAGCCGCGAGTTTATCGATCTCTGGGGTGGGATTGACCGACTTCAGCCAGCCATTGTAAGCGCCGATTGCATTTGGGGCATGGTCATCAGTGAAAATAAAGACAATATTTGGACGCTGTTCCTTACCCTCGAGAGGCAAACAGACTGTAATCAGGGCGATGAGAAGCAAGGGACGAATAAATCGTAATGTGCGCAGTACTGTATTCGCTGAGCTGGAGTCGACTTCAAGCATTGTGGGCTGGGCTGGCATGTAATTGGTGGTTTAAAGGGAAAATATTCAGCAGAAAATGAAACGTTTAAATAAGCGTAGGGCCTTGTCAACTTACCAGTAGGCCTCGATGAATCTTTATTTGCGGCAAATTTGAGCAAAGCAGCTGCAAGAGACACAAACAAATTACTGCCCAATTGTAAAATTTGCGCTTGAGGATAGAGTTAAACGTTTTAATCATGTGCGCAATGAAGCCTCATCCTTATTTTAAAAATCATGTACTCAGCGAAGGAAAATTATGGATCGACGATGCGCATTGCTTTGTAAAAACCGGCAAGCCACTGCGTGATTACTCCGACGCGGCAAGTATCCAACTTCTAATTGAAGATCTTCCAACCATCGCTGCAAAAGGTTACAACAATTTAGCGCTTAACTGCTACTGGCACCACTTCAACCCATCCGGCGATGGCCAAATTGAAGTCTCGCTAGATCCGCTGCGAAAACTCATCAAAGCAATCCATGCGCACGGCATGTATGCAAGTCTTTCGGTGGAAACCTACGGCGTCGGTGGTGGACAAATCCCCGCGGGTTTCTGGGAAAAGCACCCAGAAGACCCTCTGGCAGTCAACCACTTAGGAGAGCGTGTCTCAGATACTGAATATGGCTACGGCAGCAAGGTGCCATCACTTTTTTCCAAAGCTTATCTGAACGCGTCTCGCCTCTACATGACAAACCTCGTGGCAGCGCTGGGGGCTGAAAACTTTCTCTACTTTGAGACCACGGTTGAACCTCAGTTCATGGGTGAGCAGTGGCTCGATTACAGTAACGAAGCGAAGCGGGCCTACTCTGAATGGCTAGGCCAGAATAAAGTGACTGAAGCCATGCCCTTTCCTGAGTCCCTGCCAGCCAGCGAGACATTCTGCAAATCTGTCGCATGGAATCGCTTTCGCGCTCAAGCGCTGGCCGACTGGATCAACCAGGACTCGCAGGCGCTGAAGGCGGGTGCCGGAAATGCTGGGCTATGGATTGCTTCCGATTATCTGGATGCCGAAGAGCACACCATGCCACAGCGCTGCGGTGACCCCCTCGAGTTGCTCCGCAATATGACCGAAGTCGACATCATTCAAGTCAACTGGACTTGGTGCAATATCGCCCGACAGCCCAACCAAAAAGCGTATGATCGAGTCCGTAAAATCATGGCGGAACAGGAGCGTGACTGGGTGATCACTGAACACATGACGATTAATGGCTCCGATTACTTCGAAAGCGACATGCTAGGACTGATCGAAAATACGCTTAACAACGGCACACTGTTCGGATGGGAGTTCGTTGACATCGCAGCGGATCGCGACAGCGCAGCAACCAAGCCAAATGACGTATTGCTGGGCGACTTCAAACCTCAGCACTTTGCCGTTTATGATGCGGACTGGAACCCCAAACCCGCAATGGCTGTCTTTGAAGATAATTGGGCATACTGGATGGCAAAAGTGCAACAATCGCCGCGCGTGCCTGCAACAAGTTGAACGCTCATTTTCTGCATGGAATCCAAGAATATGAGAAATAAATTCATTTCCCCGCTCTTCGCCTCATTGGTACTTTGCTTTTCCGCCTGCGCCAGCGGAGACAAAAGCAGCAGCGCGGTTGTCGATGCAGCCCAAGGCTTGAGTGGTAAAGTATTTGCTGGTTATCAAGGCTGGTATCGCACTCCAACTGACGGCTCTGGGTTAGGCTGGGAGCACTATGAAACCTACGACGAAGAATTCAAACCCGGTGAAGCCGGCATTGATTTCTGGCCGGATATGAGCGAATTCCCTGAAACGGCAAAATACGCCACTTCCTTCAAACATAAGGACGGTAGCACTGCTTACGCTTTCACCTCACAGAGCGAGAACACGGTCGACCTGCACTTTAAATGGATGAAGGAATATGGGATCGACGGGATCTTTCTGCAACGCTTCGCACACGATGTACTGGAGGGCGGGCACCATCAGTGGGAGCTGCTGCAACCATCAAACAATAAGATGGCTGAATATGTGCAGCAAGGCGCTCAAGCACACGGGAGATCATATTCAATCATGTATGATCTTTCCAGCATACGGCATGGGGAAATGCCAATGGTGATGGATGATTGGCGTGGCCTCTGCGACCGCCTCGACATCCTCAAAGACCCGAACTACTTGTATGAAAACGGCAAACCACTGGTCGCGATTTGGGGTGTGGGGTTCCGCAATCGCGCCTACACGATAGACGAAATCTCCATGCTCGTTGAATTCCTCAAAAATGACCCTGAATATGGCGGCTGCACGGTCATGCTAGGAGTGCCAACCCATTGGCGCACACTTGAGAGGGATGCAACCGACGATCCCAAGCTGCACGATCTCATTCGCAGTGCTGATGTTTTATTGCCATGGACAGTTGGTCGCTTCGGTGGCGCCAAGACTGCGCTCAAGCGCGGCATCGACTACGTCACCCCCGACCAACAATGGTGCGATGCAAATGGCGTGCATTACATGCCGCTGGCATTCCCTGGCTTCAGTTGGGGCAACCGCTACAAGCACAAGAATGCGAAGTATGATCACATTCCACGTGAAGGCGGCCAGTTCCTCTGGAATCAAGCAATCGCTGCGAAACGCGCGGGCGCCGACACGCTTTATATCGCCATGTTCGACGAGATGGATGAAGGCACACAAATCTTCAAAACCACCAATGATGTGCCCGTCGGCGCGAGTCCGTTCTTAACTTACGAACCACACGAACCAGATTATTATCTTCGTCTGAGTGGTGCGGTCGGCCGCATGCTACGCAATGAGATACCCGCGACTGACACACTTCCTAAAGAGTTATAGCCGCATCTCATTACTAGGCCTCTAGCCATACCCTACGCCATCTAGTATCTTTCATTACACCCCATCCCTTACTATTCTATGCCCTCACTCAACTTTATCGATAGTTCGATCATCGTCATCTACCTCATTATTACTATGGGGGTGGGTCTGATCATGACTCGCAAGGCTTCACAAAGCCTAGATAACTACTACCTCGGCGGACGCTCCCTACCCTGGTATATGCTAGGGATGGCAGGGATGGCTAACTGGTTCGACCTGACCGGCACTATGATCATCACCTCTTTCCTCTACATGCTCGGGCCGAAGGGGCTGTTCATTGAGTTTCGTGGAGGCGCAGTGCTAATTCTCGCCTTCCTTATTTGCTACACTGGTAAGTGGCACCGCCGCTCTGGTTGTATGACGGGTGCCGAATGGATCGCATACCGCTTTGGCACCGGAACCGAAGCGAAGTGGATGCGTTTCTTCAAAGCCTTTATGACCGTCGTTGCAACCGTCGGTATGCTTGCTTACCTGATACGGGGAACGAGTCTGTTTGTCGGTATGTTTATCCCCATGTCCCCAGTGATGGTGACCGCAGGTATTGTCGCATTCTGCACACTCTACACCATGATGGCGGGCTTCTACGGAGTGGTACTGACAGACTTGGTGCAGGGCGCGATTGTCTTGATTGCCTGTGTGGTCGTCTCGGTGATTGCCTTCAACCTAGTTCCCAGCATGGATGCACTGGCCGAAGTCGCGCTGTCTGTGACGGCAATTCTACTTGGACTTCGAGTATGCCAAAATGGCAAACGGAAATGCCCGCTGGGTATGAAATGTATCAAAGTCTGATTCTGTTCGCGGCATTTTACCTAATGCGCAATATCATAGGCGGCATGGGTACCGGCGATGAAAGCCGCTATTTCGGCGCGAAAAGCGACCGAGATTGCGCACTGCAGTCGATGCTTCAAGGCGTCACAGTTGCCTTCCGTTGGCCGATGATGATGGGCTTTGCGATCCTAGGACTGTTTCTAGTCGATCAACTCCTGCCAACAGGCAACAAGTCGATGGAGGCCACCGCGATTGTCAAAACCTATCACCCAGACATCGAGCAAGGTTTCTGGCACGAACTCACCACTGGTATCATTAATTCACCTGAAGCATACGACCCGGCGATGGTTCAAGGCCTCGAAAATACCCTTGGTGAAGAATGGCAAAAACGCCTACCGATTGTCGGCTATAATGGCTCTGTCAATCCAGAGCAAATCCTGCCTGCCGTGCTGTTAAATAGTATACCAACTGGACTACGAGGGCTGCTGATTGTGGCCATGCTGGCAGCCATGATGTCGACCCTGACCGGTGAAGTGAACAAGACATCCGCGCAAGTGGTGAAAGATATTTATCAAAACAGCCTGCGCCCAAAAGCGAAGAATCGAGAACTGATCCTCGTCGCCTACATCTCTACTGCTGCGATTGTCGCAGGGTCGTTCTGGATGGGGATCTCCGCCAAAAGTATTAACAGCCTGTGGGGTTGGATTATCATGAGCCTGACAGCCGGTGGTCTCGCTCCTTACGTGCTGCGCCTCTACTGGTGGCGCTGTAATGCCTGGGGTCAAATCGGCGGCACTGTCCTAGGTGGAATTGGTGCTGTGACCCAGCGCATTATTGCCCCTGAAATGTCTGAGCTTTATCAATTCGGTCTCATGACAGGGCTCTCCTTCGCAGGCACGATCGGCTTCTCTTACATGACTGCACCAACACCGATGCCCATCTTGCGCAATTTCTATCGCACCACCCGCCCCTTCGGCTGGTGGGGTCCGCTAAAAGCGAATACTGAACCAGGCTTACTCAAAAAATGGCAGGCTGAACATCGAAACGATATTATATCCGTACCATTTGTGATGACGGCGCAAGTCACTATATTCCTGATGCCGATGCAGATTATGATTAAGTCCTACTCGGCCTTTTTCATGACCTTGCCAATCTTCATCTTCGCAGTGGTCGGCACCTATTGGTTCTGGTGGCGCAACCTACCCCCAAAGAGCGACCCAGGCACCGACCGCGCTGACCCGCTCGCTCAGATTCACGAGTAAGTATCTTGCTTGAGAAGAACCGAATTTGTACGTGTACGGATTCGGTTCTTCAAGCGTATGACTTGGCATCTCCACAGTAAATGCGAATGCTTATGGTCGTTGCATTTAGCTAGACCGACGTGTTCTGGCTAGAATCGTGTCGCTTGTGATCGATACCTATTAAGTGTAATCTTTAAGCGTTCGACCATTTCAGGATGATCTTGAAGCAGGTTCGTCGTTTCGGATGGATCTTCGTCTAAATTGTAGAGTGCAGGTTTGCTTTGCCCCTTGGTCGCATTTCTCATCGGCAGCGGAACACCGTTGGGGTAGCTGCTATCAATATATTTCCACTTCCCATCGATGATTGAATGTAAGCCTGCGACATTACTGCAAATCATCGGCAAACGCGGCTCTTGAGATTCACCCACGAGCGTCGGAGCAAAACTGATACTATCCGGCGCATCTGCTACACTCGGTAACTGGCCGCTGACCGCTTCCACTAAAGTTGCATACATATCAACGATATTGACTGGCCGATTACTGATAGTGCCCGCGGTAACTTTACCATCCCAGCGCACGATTAGGGGCACGCGTAAGCCTCCTTCATAGATGGTATGCTTATCACCTTGGTTGATTCCATTCGGAGTCAACCCAGCGGCGATCGAGGTATTCTCGGGACGAGTTTTTGAATTGCCGGGAATATCGGCACCGTTATCGGCAGTAAAGATGATGATGGTATTGTCAGCAATCCCTTCATATTCGAGCGCTTCAATGAGTCGTCCAATCGATAGATCGACATCCTGAATAAAATCGCCATAGGCGCCACAACCACTCGTACCTCGCATTGCTTCGGAAGGCACGATCGGATGGTGCGTGGCTGGATGTGCAAAATAAAGAAAGAATGGCGCATCAGAATCACTGCGATGAGTTTGCTTGATCCAATCCACCGCTTTGTCCGTCAAATATTCAGACGCTTCTTCACGCTGACGCTGCGGCGCATCGAAACCCACGTATTGGCCACCATAAAAACTCTTGGCATAGGCACTGGTTTTCTGAGAGCGAAGGCCGTAAATAGCATCGTTTTCGATCCATACTCGGAGATTGTCGTCCAGATTTTGTGGCAGACCAAAATGGTAATCAAATCCTACATCGTTGGGACCAGGCGTCAGTTTCTCAGTATATTGAGTCGGCTTTTTATCCCCATAACCTAAGTGCCACTTCCCAATCTGCGCAGTCGTGTAGCCCATCTTCTGAAAATACTTGGGCAACGTCATGCGATTCGTGTCGACAACCATCGGATCAAACAGGTTGACCACGCCAAAAGGTAAGGCCGCGCGCCAGGCATACTGCCCCGTCAAGAGCGCGTAGCGTGTCGGCGAACAAATCGAACCGGGCGCATTTGCTCGGTTAAACTTCAAGCCCTGATCAGCCAAACGATTCAAATGGGGCGTGCGCACCAGCTTCTTCGAGGCTCCGTAGGCATTCACATTGCCGACACCAAAGTCGTCGGCCATGATCAGCACGACATTCGGTTTAGCGGTGGCTGTGATTGCGACAACCAGACTTAATGTGAGTATAATGAGATGCTTCATGGTGATTTGAGGTAAAAAATTAACACCGAGAATATCACTGACTCGCGGATGAATCATTAAAGTTGCTAACAACGCTCTTTGATTAAGCCAAGTAAGTTTTCAAAATCTTCGCTGTACTGACTGCACAGGCCGCGGGTTCCCGATTGATCTATATTCCCCCCGCCAATGCCCCAGGCTTGCATGCCTGCTAGACGTATAGAGGCAACGCCTGCGCCACTGTCTTCGATGCCAATCGCAGAATGGCGCTCCGTATAGCTGAGACCCAATCCCACACGGAAGGCCTCCGCATATAGCCAGGGGTGCGGCTTAGGAGAAAGCTCGCCCAGAGTACCAGCCTGCCCCTTGCGCAAGGCATGGCCCGCAGTAATAATCGTATCATAGAAACCGGCAGGGTCACCCATATTCAAAGTTTTGAAGGCATCGAGGATTTCAGGATAAGCTTTTTCGTAAAGCCCCGAGGTCACCAAGCCCAACTTGATCCCCATCGCTTTTAATTCCAACAGAAAATCTTTAATACCTGGCGAGGGGCGGAATGCACCGGGCTTACCTTTACCATCTAAAATGAGCTGCATTTCACGGTGGGTGTGCTCAAAATAATACGTTCGTGCCACTTCAACCGATTTATCGGGGCAATATTTAGCCACGCAATATTGCAAATGCTCCGAAACTGAATGCCCAGAAACATAGGGTATATCAGCATCCTCTAATTCGAATTTACTATCACCCATCAGGCTCGCGACACTCAGCTGGATGATCCAAATCCAAAACTCCTCGCTGTGCACCGTCGTACCGTCCAAATCCATTAAGATTGCTTTCAGCGGCGCTTCCTCAGCGACTGAATCAACTGGATAATACGCGGGATACCCCATCGCAGAGTTAACCAATGACATGGTGTGATCTGCAAAACCTATAAATTCGACCTTACCATCACCCGTGCCAGCAATGGCGAGCACCCCACTCTCTCCGACCGTAAATCGCTTGTCAGAACTTTGCTTCAGTGAAATTAAACCTACTTGCTCAGCAGACAGCCCTAAATTTGGAAATGACATAGAATGTAGTTGATGTTTTACACTTTTGATAAAACGTTTTCGTCTCAGCATACTTTTCAGTCAAACACTATTTAAACATATTAAAAAACTCACGACGCATGAGCAAACAGAAAACAAAGACCGCGATAGTCGTCGCACACACTCACTGGGATCGCGAATGGCGCTACCCCATCTGGAAAAACCGCTCCTTATTAATCGAATTCATAGATTGGCTGTTGGAGATTTTGGAGAATGATCCTAGTTACAGTGGTTTCTTGCTCGACGGACAAACGGTCTGTATCCAAGACTACCTCGAGATTAAACCCGAGAACAAGGAGCGGATCGCCGCACAAGTGCAGGCGGGCAAACTCGCCATCGGCCCTTGGTATACTTTACCCGACCTTTTCCCGATTGCAGGCGAATGCCTGGTGCGAAACCTGAATAAGGGCATACGCTTCGCTAAAGACTTGGGCGGGCATAATCCAATCGCCTACCACACTTTTGGATGGGGGCAAACCGCCCAATTTCCGCAGATGTATCAAAGCCTAGGAATCGACTATGCCGTCGCGGCTAAAAAAGTTTCTAAGGAACGCGCCCCAAAGTGTGAGTTCATGTGGACTTCACCGGACGGCTCTGAACTACTCACTTCACGCCTCGGCCACTTTACCCGCCAGAACGGCTACTTCTATCTGCACTTTCCGGTGCGCTTGAACAACATTTACGACGACAACCAATACGCATGGGAATGGGGGAAAACCGGTGTCGCCTATCATCGGGCTAACAGTGAAATCGCCCGCAACGACTACTTCCGTATCGACCGCGAGGACGGCTACTTCAAAGAAAACGTCAAGGATGCCGCACAACGTACCTGGGACAATATGGGCGAAACCTTGGTCGACGACTACCGCCTGTTGATGTGTGGCTGTGACTTCTCGACGCCCAATCCCTACCTACCCAAGATGATCGCCGACAGCAACGAAGCCATCGAGGATATCGAATTTAAAATGGGCTCACTGCAGGAATACTTTACCGAGCTGGAAAAACGTATCGACCGCAGCCAAGTGCCCGTCGTCGAAGGCGAACTCCGCGATGGCGAACCATGCCTCGCCTCAGCCAATGCACTCGCGACTCGCATCCACATTAAACAACTCAACAAGCGTGCGGAAAACGTCATGATCCGTCGCACCGAGCCTCTCGCCGCCGCCATCGCCGCTCTCGGTGGCGGCCTCCCTGAAGGCTTTTTCAAGCGAGGCTGGGAATACCTGCTAAAAGCCCATCCGCACGACTCCATTAATGGCGTCACTCAAGACAAGACGGTCGACGACAACATCTATCGCCTAAATCAGGCCATCGAAATCGGCGAGACCATTTACGAGGATAGCATCGCGACTTTACTCAAGCGCCTAGATCTCTCCGCCTTCGATCAAGAAGACCAATTGCTGCTGTTGCACAACTCACAGCCACGTCCTGTCAGCGAAGTGATTAAAATCGTCGTCGACACCCCACAGGAAAAAAGTGTGTGGGCGATCGGAGTAGAAGATACCGACGGCACCAAGCTGGGTGTCCAGCAAATCTCGCGTGACGAGCACATTCAAGCGGTTCACGACATTGAAGCGCGCCCTTGGCCTTTCTCGGTCGACCGCCATTTCGTCTATCTCGAAACAGGTGAGATTCCAGCCGGTGGCTATAAAGTGGTCAAAGTTACCCACGAGTCCAACTATTGGCGCGAGGAACAATGGTGGCCCGCAATGCGTAAGAGCGCGGGCGCTGACATCGGCGAGAGTGCCCACCGATTAGAAAACGAGTTTATCAAAGTAGAGGTCAACCCCGATGGTACTTTCGACCTGACGGATAAAAACACCGGCCGGGTAATCAAAGATATGCATACCTTCGAAGACGAGGGAGATACCGGCGACTACTGGGCCTATTACGCCCCAGACAACAACCAAACCATCAGTAGTCGTGGCTTCCATTCCCGCATTTGGCTGGAGGACAACGGCCCGCTCAGTGCCACCATCGGCATTGAAACAATCATGCAGATCCCGGCCAAGGCCGAGTATGGTGAGGTTAAGTTCCAAGGCTATGGCAAACGCAGTCAGGACCTCGTTGATTTGAAAATTATGTCGAAGATCACTCTGAACAAAGGCGACAAGCATCTAAAGGTGAAGACCTCCATCGACAACAAAGCGAAGGATCACCGTGTTCGCCTGTTGATTCCCACAGATATTCAAGCCGAGTTCTCCGATGCCGCCGGACACTTTACCGTCGACCGCCGTGGTGCTGTGCATGAAAAAGATGCTGACGGCAAGTTCTACCCGGAAATGGCACTACGCCCGATGGCCGAATTCTGCTCGGTCAGCGACGGCGACAAAGGCCTCTCCGTGCTCAACAATTGCCTGACCGAATTCCAGCTTATGCAAGATGAACGGGGCACCCTCGCCCTGACATTGCTTCGCGCTATCCGCAACCGTATCTGCACCGAGTCTCGCGTATCCTCCGAGTTCCCGGAAAAGCTTGGCAGCCAGATGTTGCAAACGGTCGAATACGAGTATGCCATCTATCCCCACAAGGGCGATTGGATTGAAGGTAAAGTCTATGCCGAAGCCGATAAGCTGAACGCGCAGGTTGAGCCTGTGCAAATTTCGATGAATAAGGGCGGCGACCTGCCGATTGCCGCTTCACACTATGCCATCGATAACGACGCCGTAGTCATGACCGCTTTCAAGAAAGCCGAAGACCGCGAGTCCATCATTCTGCGTCTGCACAACCCGACCAACGAGGATCAATCAGTGACTATTTCTACAGGACTACCTTTCAAACAAGCATGGCTCAACAATCTGAACGAGGAGCGCGGCGAGGCACTAGAATTTGCGGATGGGGCGCTACCGCTATCGGTTCCGCCTGGCAAAATTATCACCATTGAACTGAAATAATAAGGCCATCCCATGACCTAACTCCATTAGCCTTCATGCTAACGCTT
>Ga0255771_1003068_pt1 | contig 16084 bp, 8 predicted proteins | sample 011ome_19_FD_179969 | JGI IMG/M metagenome (GOLD analysis project Ga0255771, IMG submission 179969) | Coastal salt marsh microbial communities from the Groves Creek Marsh, Skidaway Island, Georgia - 011510BT metaG (version 2) | ecosystem: Environmental > Aquatic > Marine > Intertidal zone > Salt...
GAGACGACGGCATCGTCGTTTTTGACGCCGAGAAAGAGGCGGAGATGTTCATCTCGTGTGTTTCGTGTGCGTCGAGGCGAGAGAAAAAAATGGAGAAATTGGAAAAAATTTAATTGACCAAAAAAAAAGAGAATTCCATCGCCACTTGTGTCGTTGAAAAGTTCTTTACAGCGTGCGCTACCGAGACGCGAGAACTCACAAGAAAGCGCTTCTCGTTCTCGAGGAGGAAGAAGCGCGAGAAGAGCGACCGAACGCGGCGTTTGGGTGATTTTTTATACGCGCACTACTGCGCGATACGATGCCGAGATACAACCCGAAAAAAGCCTCGGCGAAAGCCGCCGGGAAACCAACGTTCGAGAAAGACAAGCGACGCGAATCGACCGGTTTGACGAAGCGGTTTACCAAAGGAACCTCTTCTATTGATTTCGTGAAAACGAAACGAAAAGTCGGGAAGAAGATCAAGAAAACGAACAACACGAACACAGACGCGAAAGTGACGTCGAAACGCGTGAACGTTTTGGAACAATCCGTGGCGGCGAACGCATCGAACGATGGGACGTTGCGAACGAAAAGAGGGACGGGGATGCAAGAACTCGTGAATCGAACGACGCACCACGCGGGGAAGACGAGGAAAGAAGCGTTGGAAGGGATGTTGGAGTTACTTTCGGAGTTTAAGCAGGAAGCTTTGCTCAGTCGGAGGAACGGCGGGAGCGCGGACGCGAACGCGGTGTGCGAAGCGGTGTGCGCGAGGTTCGTGGACGCGGACGCGGACGTGAGGAAGAGCGCGTTGGAGTGCCTGAGAGATGGGTTGTTACCCGCGTTTCAAAACGAAAACGGTATTTCGCCTCACGCGGATTCGATTATCTTGAGGTGTGGGGCAGCGTTGACGCACGTGGACGCGAGAGTGAGAGAAGACGCGCCGAAAGCGTTGAAGGCGGTGATTGATTTCGCGCCGAGAGCGATGGTGACGAGACGTGCGCCGAGGGAGACTTTAGGTCGGTTTAACGCCGCGTTGTTGGATTCAGGCGAGGAAAGAGCGAAGAAAGGATCCACGGGTGGAAATATCGATACCAAAAGGGACGTGGAAGGGAAAATTACGTCGTTGGAATGTTGCGCTGCGTTTTTAATAGCTTTAGAGAAGGAAAATAGTTTTGGCGCGAGTAAGATAAAGATGACGTCAGTAAGTCGTGGTGGTTTTCGAGTAAACTTTCGAAACGACGACGAAGAGAACGAGCGCGAATATCCACGAGTTTCGGTTTCTTCGAATCGTTTGTATAAGAATACGAACGAATCGACCACGTTCGACGCGAACTCAGAAACCGAGTCTTCGGAGACCAGGATTGCTTTTCGTAAACTCAGAGCGAACTGCTTGAAAGTGTGGCAAGATTGCGCGGAGACTTTGAGGGATGAACACGGCGTGGACGTTTTACGCGTCGAATGTATGATTCGTGCGATGGAGTGCATTCGATTGTTAACGAGCAGCGCGTGCTTACAAGATGCAACCACAAACGACGCCTTTGAGGTTGAATTCGCGGAGAAAGTCGAAAAAGTTCTTTTAGTATCCCGCGCGTTTCCGGCATCGGCGCCGGGCGGCAGCGGGAGCGCCGGCAGTGGCGCTTCGCAGAAACAAAAACAAGCGCAAAACAAAAGCAACACAAGAGACGCTAAAAATACTACCGCGACGAGTAACAACGAAGTCTGCGCGAGTTTAGCAAAACATAACGTCGAAGCGTGCAAAGTTCTACTTTCCATCTCGAAACGCCGATTGGTTTCAGAGGCGTATCCAGGTATCGGCTACTCGTCGAGGATGTGGTTGGCGTCTGCTATTACGCCTCCAGGAGTTGTTTTAGACGGAGGTGAAGTTGGGGACAAAGTGGAAACCCCAGATGAGTGGTACGCGGATTTGTTACGCGTCGCGAAAGATGCGTTGTTAGTACATCACGAAGGAATCGTTGATGTATCGTTTGAGCATCTTCGATTTGCGATCGCGCGAGTGTGGAACCAAGTGGCTTCCGGGAACGCATCGGTGTCGAGTACTTTGAATAAAAAAAAGAGCAGTGGGAATATAAACGCGAAGGAAATTGCGGGACTTAAACGCAAAGCGTGCGTGGAAATCTTTTCTGAAATGATTGACCAGAGAAGCGCGAAGAAAGGACGAAGAAAGGACGTCGTCGTCGTCGAACCGTCGCTGGAATGGATCTCCTTCACCTCGAGAGCGCTGTGGACCATGAAGCACAAAGAGCCGAAAACGACGTATCAATTGCTAAACGCCGCGAGACGATTGGCAAACACCGCGTTGACTGAAACCGAAAACGACGATAACGCCGGGATACTCCTAGCGATGCGCAAGATCGAATCTGAAATTGCTCCTTTCTTTGCCGTTTGCGTCCAAGGCCAAAAACCGATTCCTGGACCGTTCACTAAACTTCCGCAAGATGTTCAATTGGAAGCGTTGGCGTTGCTTGGTGCTCTGCCGTCAATATCGGTGATTACCATTAAAGCGCTCGCGGCGGCTGCTTTGCTCGAACCGTTTAAAGGCGCTCCGAGCGCAAACGGAGAAGAAGACGAGGAGGAAGAAAACGGCGAAACGATCGTCGGAAGTGTCGTCGATCTCGTCTCGTTTCGGTTTAAGAACAATTGCGAGCTCGCGTTGGTCGTATCGTTACTCGTCACGTTTCTTGCGGGTCCATCCTTTGCGGAATCACTGGAAGAACAAACGCACGCGCGACAGCTCGCCGCGAAGACGCGTAAGAAAATATGCGACGCGATTATCGCTTTAGGGGATGATGCCGTCTCTGGCATTCGATTAGCATCTACCGCAATTACGAAAACGATCGAAAAGCGCATTGAAGATGGCGATATGCACGGTGCAGAACGATGTGCAAAAGGGGGCGTCCTGTTAATCGACCGCGCGATGGAACGAGGCGGTACGGATGTAAACGCTTCTACTTGGGAGAATGAATTCGCGGAACTTCGACGAAAATGGGCGCAAACCGTTCAATAGAGTAACAATAACTATTATTAGGATTAGAGCAAAATAGCATCGCAGCACGCGTACTTAGATGTGTACAATACTCATATAATAAGATCGAACATTCTTCACACAAAAGTCGTAAAAGTCGTTCGTTTTTACATTAGTATCCAAAAATGTTTGTGATGAATTAAATACGGCGCTAATAAAAAAGTCTACATGAAATCGTACTGATCGTCCACGTCTTGATACTCGTACTTATAATCGTCCAACCCTGCGTCTCCTTTCGTGCTCCCGGTGTTGATAAACTTCTTCTTACTCCCACTCGTCGCTTTCTTACTCTTTTGTTGCATCTCTTTTTCTTTCTTAATCTTTTCGTTCCGAAGCGCCGCGACGTGCGACTCAATCTCCTTCACATCCGCTCCCGGAAACTCGCTCAACGCAACTTTAATGAACGTCTTCACGGCCACTTTATAGTGAGGACTGTTCCTGTGTGTATAAAAGTGTTTCTTTACGGATGCGGTGGCGAGCTTTTCAAAATCCTTCGCGTTTTTTGGTTCGAACGTTTCCAAGTTGAAGTCCTTGAAATCCTCCTCGGAGCCGAACAACTCAATCGCGGCTTTTAAATCAGCCTCTTCGACGAGCTTTTGCTGCCTCAGTTTTTCCGCGATCGGGTCCGCCAAGGTTTCGTCCACGTACGCTGCTTTTACCTCTGCTTTTTTCGTTGGTTTCTTCGTGTTCGGTTTTGCCACCACCGGGACTTCTTCCTCTTCCTCTTCTTCCTCGTCGTCCCATTGCGCTTTCTCTTGGACGACCGCAGATGGTTCGAACTCCTCGTCGTCCCAATCTAAATCGCTCATGATGTGTGTGTATTCTTAATCAGCGTAAAAAAGTGTACTCTCGACGAAAAACAACGCTATTTGGATGCGTGTGTATCGTGCGCGAGGAAAAGTGACTCGAAAAGTATGCGCGTGTGTTTACGAAGAAGACGGAGAAATTAATCAGGAGTATTTTCCGAAAATGGCAGGTCTTTTTGATCCAAAATTGAGATAAAAATGTCACGAAAAACGCGTAAAAGCGCATCCGTAACGAGGCGGTTGTATAGCAGTAAACGCGCATATCTTTCTCTATTTCTTAAACGCGTTACATTTCTAAGCGTTTATTGCGTTGCGTTTCTCTTGACTTTTGCACTCTTTTTTGCTCTTCTTCTTCTTCTTCTTATAAAGTTTTACTTTATACGTTTTTCGCGCGGACGTCAATCGTCACGTCGACACTTTGACGCTTTCGTTGATGCCGTCGTTTTCATCATCGTTTTCATCGTCGCCTCGCTCTGGGAACGTAGTAAAAGTCGTCGCGTCCCCTCCAATGTCATCATCTTCTTCCCTCTCGACTTTTGCTCCTTCTTCGTCTTCGCCGCCGGTCGGTTTGTGGCGATGAAATTTTCTCACGTCGAAAACGTTCGTATCGAGCGCTAACACCGTTCCCGGGTGGTGACCAGTCACGTACTCTAACATCAGCTCGTCGATGGTAAGTTCCTTCTCCGCGGCCGATTTCTTCGCTCTGTACCAAGAGTAGCTCGTGATGTTTGTTGCCTCGTCCACGTATTTCTTCACGACCACGTCGTGTTTATACTTGATTCTCTGTTTATCCAAGTTGACGTGTTCCGTCGATCCGTCTTCGTACGCGACGAAATGTTCTCGCGTCGCTTCGTCGTAAGATACGACGCACCCGTCGTACCAACCTCCGTCTTCGGGCCATAAGATTGAAAAAAATTTATCCACGCACGCCATACCGAACAGGCGTTGATTCTTCTTCGTAATCGTCGTTTTGTTCAAATCTTTCAAACTGACAAACGTCGCGTTTAAGTCTGGTCTGTTTAACACCGCTTTGGGTTTCCCTTTGCCTTTTTGCACGACAAACGCATCCACGGGCAAACCAGCTGGTTTGTCCGTTTTTTCTCTCAATCGCAACGGTAAAAACATCCAGTGACGAGCGTTGTCGTTCATGGTAATCAACGCCTCTCGCCGTCGTTCGAATTTTTCCGCTTCCCACTTTTCCTGTTTGATCTTCTCTAACCGAGCTTGTTCTTGTTCGATCATTTTGACGGCGATTCGTCCGGACCGTTTTCTATTTTCTCTAGCGCGGTATTCCGCTTCGCGCTTTTCCTTGGCTTCTTGTTCTTTCATTTTCGCCTCTCTCCGTTTTTTGGCGTCCAGGTCGATCGCGCGTTGTCTCGCGTGGAGCGGTATGAACGCGTTCTTTAAGTAACTCGCCAACGCGCGATCTTCACTCCCGGAGGATCTCTCTAATACTATCGCTAACGCTTCCGTTTCCTCTAACGTGCACGAAATTGTTTGCCACGCCGGCTCGACGCCGTCGTAACTAAATACCTCCTTCGCGTCCGCCTCTTTCAGCTTATCCCACCTCCAAACTCTCGGAGACGCGTCGCCGAGCGTGAAGTAATACCGACCTTCGCTGTCGGTGCCGACAGAGTTTCCGTGGACGTCTCTGTCTCGAAGAACTTCCGCCGTCGCGTCGTGGGTGAAATACGTTTCAGTCGATGCTTTTAAATCGGTCTTCCTTTGACCTTTCTCCTTCTCCTTTCTCTTTTTCCTCTCGTTTTCCATTTCCAAGATTCTGGCGACTTTTCTCGCGCGCTCGGCGCGATCCTCCATGTTTTCTTTCACAATTTCACTCTGAACCGCTTTATCTTCGCACAACGCGCACAAGATATCCAATCGCGTCATCGGATCGACCGAGAAAAACGTCTTCAACTTTTTCATCTTCGCTTCGCTCGCATCGACGAACGCGTTTTGCTCATCCAACGGATTCCCGTGCGGAAACTCGTCCGGATTCTCATCCGCGAGTTCGCCGCACAACCAAATCAACTGTCCCTCCCAATCGCCAATCGTCAGCGTTTCCTTCACCACTTCCTTCTCGCCTTCTTTCTCGTCGTTTTCTCCCGAAGAAAACATCAACCGACACATCAACTCGATCAACTTCGAACACTCCTCCGGGAAAAGCAAACCTCGCTCCAACTCCTCCGGTTTGAATATTGGCAGTAACAACGTCGCGCTAAAGTTCACGACGAAGGAAACCACGTGAAAGAAACGCCAATCCGAACGTAAATCCAGCGTCCATCGCTTGTGGTCTTTATGCAATAACGACGAAACGCCGTACACAGAGGACCCTGCTTCCGGGTCAAACTTTGGAAAGTTGGCAACGGAGCGTTCGAACGCGGAGGATGATATGTTCTTCTTCGCGTTCGTACCGTCGGCGCGGTGCAAAAATCCGAACTTGCTCGAGTTTGGTTTCTCTTCTTTTGGTTCTGTGCTTTTCTTCTTCGTGTTGTTTTTCTTCTTCTTCTTCTTAAGTGTTTTGGCAGTTTTCGCAGCGAGCGCAGCATTTGACGACGACTTCTTTTGAATACCACCTTTTGTTGTCTTCGCGTTCGTCTTCGTCGTCTTCGCCACCATCTTTTAAAGTACTCCTCCTCGGGAAAGAAAATCTCTCGAAGAGTAATCCACTCGGGAAAGAATCGAATCGAATCAAATCTCAACGCAGAAGCGAGCGCGCTCTCGCCTCTTCACACACAACACGCAAAACTTCGTTCAGAACTCTCTCTCTCTTCAGATTCTCTCGTCGTTTTCCTCTTCTTCTCAAAGCGTCAAAAACACAAATATCTCATCTCGAGTAAAGTGTTTTGTAGAGTGGAGTATAGAGAGAAAAATAACAGTGGAACTTCCCTCACAAATGTCATTGGAATAATACACATCAGAGAGAAAGACTTTCAGAGAGAGGAGTGAGTCGTATTCGTGGTAGTTTACAGAGCGCGAGAGAGAGAGATAAAAGAGAGTTTGTGTTCGTGGTAGTATTACTTCTGCGTTCGAGAGAGACGAAAGGAGGAGGCGTGTAAGGGATCACCACGTTTTGGTCTCTGTTGTCCGTCCCCTTGGGAATTGGAATAATCTCTCTCTCTCTCTCCGTGATGATGATGATGACTTCTTTCACGAGCAGCAGCGGCGGTTTTGCGACGACGACGACGAGAATGCGAACGAATGCGAAAACCAACAAAGACACTTTACGCACTTTTTTTAAAGTAAACAACGCGAGAAGAGGAGGAAGGACGAGGACGAAAAGCGCGTCCTCGTGGTCTTCGTTTTCGTCGCGCGTTGTACCACACAACGCTTCTCTCACACTAAGGAAGGAGTGTACTAAGAGAACGAGAACGAACGCGATCACGGATTGGATGGATTTGAACGACGTGGACATGAACGAGGACGACGATTCGGACGAGGACGAGGACGAGGACGATCCGTGCGTCGTCGCGAGAGACGAAGACGAAGAAGATGATGATGGTGATGTTGAAGCGAGCGAAGCGACGTCGACGAAACCTTCTTCGGCGACGACGAGTGTAACGGAACGAGATGATTGCGTCGAGGAATCACGAGAGACTTTGAAGAAAAAGAAGAAAAAGGGAAAGGAGATAAAAAGGAAAAAGAATAAGACATCGTCCGGGTCGTCTTTGTTGGTGTTCTCTGGAGGGACGGCTATGAACGGCATCTGCGACGCGTTGAGAGATTACACGACTTCGGTCACGCACGTGCTTCCGGTTTCCGACGACGGTGGGTCGACTTCGGAAATTATTCGAGTTTCCGGTGGACCAGCCGTAGGAGACATTCGCAGTCGGTGTTTGCGTTTATCCGACGAATCTACGAGAGAAGCCATCGCGGTGAAGGGGTTATTAGCGCATCGATTACACCCGACGGATGAAGAGTTGGCGAAAAATGAATGGTACAAGATTCAAGAAGGCGATTCGCCGCTGTGGGACGGCATCGATAACGCGTACGCGACAATTATTCGACGGTTTTTGGTTCACTTTCACACGGAAGTTACCACGAACACGCACAAAGAACGTTTCGCGTTCGTGAACGGATCCATAGGTAACTTTTTCTTCGCCGGAGCTCGCATGTTTTTCCGGTCCATGGAAGCGGCGATCTTTTTATACGCGCGAGTTTCCAAGTTACCGAGAGAAACCATGGTCGTGCCGTGCATCGAGTGTGAAGATAACGAACGCGTGACAATTAACGCCGAGTTAACGGACGGAACGATTCTTCGAGGCCAAAACGATATTTCGCACCCGTCCGTGGATAAGAAAAGTTTCACCAAGCAGTTCCACGTGGAGGACGGACGACAAGAGGTTCCGAGCGTCTTCTCTAAAGAATTCTGGACCGATATCATCGAATCCGGAGAGTTCCCGGAAATCGAAGGGAAAGAGTTTTGGGGTGGGATACCACAATCTACGGACGGTCACGCGCGCGTTCGCGACGCGCTTGCCGACGGCAACCTCTCCTCCGCCTCCGAGTTGATCCAAAGCCGTTTGGTAGATTTGACTTTGCGCCCGTTATCCGTCTGGGACGTGGATAAAGCCGTCACCGCCTCCGAGAAGCTCGATTCACCAATCAAGCGCATTTACTACGCCACCGGCGACGGCTCGGATTCTGCTTCGAACGAAATCGGTGAAATCTTCCCGAGAGCGAACAAAACCATGCTCAAACAACTCGAAACCTCCGACGCCATCATCTACGGCATGGGCTCTTTATACACCTCAATCGTCCCGAACTTGATTCTCCGAAACGTCGGCGAAACCATCGCCCAACGAAACTGCCCAAAGATCCTCCTCTTTAACGGTTCCGTCGACCGCGAAACGAGCGGCATGTCCGCCGCCGATTACATCCTCGCCATCGTCGACGCCTTGAACCGAAAACACACCGAATACGCCATCGACTTCCACGTCTCCGAATACGTCACGCACATATTAACCCCAGACGGCGGTCAGTTCATCGTCGACGACGACGCGATAAAAGCCGCGGAGTTAACCCGGGATAAAGTGCGCGTCGTCAAAAGCGAATTAAAAAAGAAGAAGAAAGAGAAAACCGCCAACGGACGATACGCGCCTTCCGAGCTCGTCAAAGCCATTTCAGCCGTCGTCGACGAGAACAAAAACAACAACAGTAACAATACCAATACTAGCGATATTAGTCTAGCAGTAGTAGCAGAAAGCGAAAGCGACGCGGAGAAAGAATCGTTGTCCTCTTCCTCCTCCTCTCCGCGGTGAGAGAGAGGGAGAGAGCGTATAATAGTTTCTTTGAGTCAAATGTTTCATTCATTCCAAAGAAAAAGCTTTCACGAAAAACCTCACAAAACACGCACGAAAAATGCGTCGAGCACTCACGAACGCGTTCGCGTCCTCGTCCTCTTTTTCTCAAAAGCACAGAGTAGCAGCGGCAGCGGCGGCAGTTCATGCATCGTCGTCGTCAGTTTCTTTCGTTGACGGTACGAGCGGCGACGGGGTAGGATTCGCGCGCGCGAGGAAGAGGGACGTTTTTAGGGAGAATGTGCGATCGATGCACGGGACGAATTACGCGCGAAAGAACGACGGATATATCGACTGGAGGACGGGGACCGCGTGGGATTCATCGAGACGAAAAAGTGAAAAGGATGTCGTTACTGTTGTAGATGATGATGACGGTATGAGCGTGACGAGCAAAAGTGTGAAATCGACGCCTCCGCCGAGGGTGATTTCAGTGCGAGATTTCTCGAGCGAGATGTGGACGAACGCGAGAGGTTCAGGAGGTAAAGGAGGTAAAGATACCAGCAGCGACGACGACGAAGATGAAGATGCACAATCGACGATCGATGACATCGATTCAGGGAGGAAAATGATGAAAGATTGGACGCCGCGCGAAACGTTGGAGTTCATCGAACGCGGCGCGACTGCGGAAGACCCGAGAGATTTCATGGACGACGAGACGATTCGAGAGTACGAGGCGATGAAACGGAGGATCGACGAAGCACCGGCGAAACAGAAACGGTTTTTGTTGAATCAGGCGTTGAAAGGGCGCGTCTTTTCGAACGTTCAAGACGAGGAGGATCGGGAGAGAGAGGCGCTGGTGAAGTCGTTGAAACAAAAAGTCATCGACGTGAATAGGACGTGTAAAGTGACGAAAGGGGGCGGATTGATGAACTTTACCGCCATGGTGGTCGTCGGGAACGGTCGAGGCGTCGTTGGGTTCGCGACTGGTAAAGCCAACGAGGTTGGCCCGGCGATTGAAAAAGCGACCAAGAAAGCGGCGAGGAGTCTGACCTTTGTCGAACGGTTTGAAAATCACACGATTTTTCACGAATTGCACGGAAAATGCGGTAAAACGAGAGTGAAGATGATGCCGAGTAACTCCGGCAGTGGGAGACGGTGTAACGATATCATCGACGCTATTTGTGAGTTAGCTGGAATTAGAGATTTGAAGGCGAAAGTGCACGGGAGTCATCACCCGCACAACACCGTTCGAGCGGTGTTCGAGGCGTTGGCGAGCATGCAAAGTCCCGGGTCAGTCGCCGCGAGAAGAGGCATGAAGGTGTTCCAGGTTTAATACTACTAATACTCGCGTTTTATTCGTGTTACGCGCGCAGAGTTCGTTTCAAACACCTTTTCCATGATGATGTTCTTTGCGTCGAGAAGTCGATTATTCAGAGTTGTTTTTCCTCACTTTCTTAACGAACGAATCCAATCTTTCAACGAGAACTCTCTCTGCTAAATGTGCCAGCACGAGGCACGGCGAGAACGACGACGTCTCATCATCTTTGCGACGATATAATAGCGAAAATGACCTCCTCTTCCTCCTTTTCGTTCCTCTTCCTCGAGGACCACGAAGACGTCGTCGCCGTCGTCCAAAACTGTTCTTTGCTTTGCGTGTCTCTCCCGAACGCGTACGAACGGAAAACGCGAGGAACGGTTTGGATGACCACGCACGCGCTGTGCTTTGAACCCAAAAACGACTCCGATAAAGACGAAGATAAAGAGCCTGGATCGAGGACGACGAGAACGAGAACGAGTGCACTGGCACAAGTGTTCGGGGAATCCCCGGGAGGAACGAAAAGGAGCGAACGAGTTGAAGGAAAAGAAGCAAAAATTGTGAAAATCAAATACGAAGACGCGATTGGACCTTCGATTGACGCGTCGAGAGTGGAACGGAATGCCGTGGATATTTCGACGGCGAAAGCAGTTTTGATCTGTGGGAACGAGAGGAGAGAAATCGTGCGAGATGAAACGATCGTTTGGAGAATTACGATGGAAGAAGAGGAAGACGGGGAGGAGAGCATCGAGCAGCGGTTGCGAACGCCGGCGAATAAGCTGTTGAACATTTCGAAGCAGAAAAACAGGCAGACAAAGTGCGAACAGCTGGCGTTTTTATCTCGGCAAAGGGAAGGTAATTTACGATTCGATGAGAAGAATCTGAGGGTGAAAGGGGAGACGAGTCGATTTGATGCACCCGCGGCGAAGATTTCGCCGTTGGTGAGAAGAGCCGGGAGAGTTCGAGTGACGGATGCGCATTTGTATTTTCAACCTTTGATTGTGAGAGATAGCAAAGCGAAGAAAAATATAGCGAATTGGGTGGCTTTGAAAGACGTCGTCGCGGTCGCTCGCAGGCGGTACGCGTCGAGACCAGTTGCTGTGGAGGTGTTTTACGAAGTGAGCGATGACGACGATGTTAGCAATAAATCGAAATCGACGATGATGCGCGGTTCGAGTGTTTTATTCGCGTTTCGTTCTGAATCCGCGCGAGAAGCTGTAATAGAGGCGCTTTTAAAGAACGAAATCGACGAGAGTGAAAGCGAAACGACAACTCTGTCGAGATTCTTGGACCCGACAAACGTCGAGGCAATTTCGAAAGTCACGAACGCGTGGAAAATCGGCGACGTGTCAAACTTTGAATACCTGATGTATTTGAACGCACTCTCCGGTCGCTCATTTCACGACGTGGCGCAGTATTTCGTTTTCCCTTGGATTTTGAAAGAGTACGGTGGTGAGAATGACAGTAATAACGGTTTCGATTCAAATAAACACAGCAGTAATAGTGCGAACATCGACGTCTCCGACGCCTCGGTGTACCGCGATTTATCGAAACCTATTGGCGCGTTGAATCCAGAGCGATTGAAATACTTCCAAGAGCGAATGAAACACATGGAAGACATGCAGAAGCGAAATCAGCACTCTCAAAAACCGTTCTTATACGGAACCCATTACTCTGCGCCGGGTTACGTCCTCTTCTACCTCCTTCGATGCGCGCCGAAGCACAATTTAAAGTTGCAAAACGGATCTTTCGATAAGCCCGATCGCTTGTTTAAATCTATATCGGAGACGTGGTCGTCGTGTTTAAACAACAACGCGGATTTAAAAGAACTCATACCGGAGTTTTACATACCGGAATGTTCCCGGAAGTTTCTTCGAAACAACTTGAAACTCAATCTCGGCCACCGCGCGTCCGCGCCCCACTCGAAAATCGACGATGTGGTTTTACCTCAATGGGCAAAAAACGACCCCGTTCGATTTACATCGATCAACCGAAAAGCGTTAGAATCCGAAACCACGAGTGTTCATTTACACGAGTGGATTGATTTAATCTTTGGCGTGTTCCAGAACGATTGTAAAAACAAAATGAACTCTTTCCACCCTTTAACGTACGAAGGCGAGATTAACGTAGACGACGCGGCATCGATCGACGAACAGATGAGTTTGGAAACGCAGATTAACGAGTTTGGGCAGACGCCGAAGAGAATCTTCGGTGATGTGCATGCAAAGAGGAGGCGCGAGGCTTGGAGGCGATGGAAAGACGATGGCGCTGTCGGTGCCAAGCGGAAGACGAATAGAAAAAGCCAATCGATGATTTCTCAACTAGAGTACGAGAATTTAGGAACGACGACAGAAGATAACGACGACGACGACGACAACAACGATGAGGACGAAATGGTCACGCCAATACCAATGGATATTCGCGCGAGTGTTATCGATACTATCCGTCTCGTTTCGAGGAGAGCAGACGATTATTTATTTGTCGGAGACGATGATGAAGAAGACGCCGCCACGAATGGCATCGAGGCGCTGAAGTTGAACGATTCGCCTTCACGAAGAGCCGCGTCGCCAAGTAATAACATGCTGGAACGTTCATTCAGCGACGCGCACGGAATTGACACTTCTCTCGATAAGCAGATCGAATCTGTCGTTCTAGGAAACTTTAGGGCGCCGAAACCTTCGGATGGTGATGGTGCTGACGGTTCGCACGTGGTGAAGAAATGGTCGAGGAGGACGCACAACGGCGCGGTGACTGCGTTGGAATGTTTTGCAGATTCGAACGTCGCGTATTCAACTGGTTCGGACGGATTTGTACGCATCATCGATATGAAGAACGGACATACCATTCGTGCTGTCCCAGCGTCATCGTCGACGATTACAAATTTAGCGGTGTTGCGACAAAGCGTTGTCGCCTCTGACGCGCGCCGTCTCCCGATTGCGTTGTATTCCACATCCAATGGCAATCTTTTTGCGTATAACGGCGAGTACGGGTCTGTCGACCGCGTTAGTTTAACCAATTTGACACCAATAACCGCTATTAAAGTTCCCTCGATGTCGACTGAACAAGGCCGTGCGGTTACTTCCCACGCCAACGGCGCGATTGCGCTTCGCGACATCGAGAAACGCGTTGAAGTCAGCGTGTTCGGTACGAACGAATTTTCCGGCGACGGTGCGAACGACGTACTCGTAGATCCACAGTGCCACATTATCGTGTCTGCGCACGATTCGGGCGTCGTCAAAGCATTCGATACGCGTTCGTCTGCTTTGAAATCGGTGTGGAAACAGAGCGTCGCGAGTCGAAGAAATATCGCCGCGAGATCGATTGCGTTTGCGCCGTTGGGCGACGGCTTAGGCGACGCGCTCGGATTTATCGTCGCCGTTGACGATTCTGGTCAGTGTTGCGCGTTAGAAACGAGAATGCGAGGGAGAATCGTCGCTGCCGCAGATACCACGACGACGTCGAGTTTTGCAAATGCCCTCGTTTCGGCAAATACCTCGTTGCGCGTGAACGTTGACGGCGAGAAGAACATCGTCTTATCTGGATTCGCACAAAACGTTTTCCGCGTGGGTAAAGAAGCTGGAGTTTTGAGAGACGAAAACGACTTCCGCGATTTAGAGTTACGGGACGACCACGATGATGATGAGAAGAAGAAACACAATTCTCCGTCTGAGCGAATATTTACCGCGGCGTGTTTCAAAACTGGATCGGACCGAGACGTCTTCGTTGGCGCCGCTAACGGCGAAGTGAGCGCGTACGCGCATCGGTCGTCGCACATAGAATAGAAGAAGTAGTTTTATAATAACAGTACATTTTAGATAGTAAAAGAGCAAATCTATGAGCACATCTATTCTTCGGCATCTTCAAACCTCATCCGATCCTCCTCGCTTATCACCAACTTCCTCTCGAACTCATCCAACTTCTCCCCGAACCCGGCTTCTCGTATCGCCTTCTCGCTCGTAAAATACTCCTCCTCGAGAAACGACAACGTCTCCGCGGTAACCATCCCATTTGCGCCGAAAAACATCGGATCGTCGTTCTCGTCGTTCTCGTTCTCGTCCTCCGTGTCCGGATTTAACGTAGCGCACTCGTTCATGCGTTCAAACATCTCCTCTAATACCATTCTCTCTTCTTCTTCTTCTTCTTTACCTTCTTCGTCATCTGACAACAATGGAAAAATCCGCACTTCCGTCGCCGGTTCCTCGAACGAGTCGTCTTCCTCGTCCTCGTCGCTTCGTTCGATGGCGTTCCGTACAATTAAAGGATCCAACTCGCCCTCCACTTGCAAATACAAACACTTCTCCCCAACCTTCTTTCCCTCCTTCTTTTCCTCCTCCGGGGACGCGTGCACCACCAACGACTCTATCGCGTGCACGCAAACGCTTTTGAAGTATATTTGGAACGCTTTCCACGACGTTTCTTCTTTATCGTCGTCTTCTCGAGAGAACAGTACGCGCTCGGAAGTGAACGAAAGGAACCCGTCGACGGCTTCGTTTCCGATTCGAATGGACACTTTGTTCTTGAAAGTATGCATAAGCGTTTCGTCCTGAGCACGAAGTGCATCGTTCTCGACGACTCGAACGCCACTTTTACTCTTTCTCTCTGAATAAGAGGAGGAAAACATACGTGTACGTGTGTGTGTGTGTGGTATTTCTGAGGATGCTTTTGGGTGTTGCTTTATATTATTACAAATCTTTCGCGAAGGCGCCGGAATAGACGTACTTGGCGTGTTTCTCCATTCGCGTCCAAATCAACTTCGATTGCATGTAGAACCTTTGTTTGAAGGTTTTGAGCTCGGGAGGGAGTTTATGCTCGGCGTCGATTTTTCTTTCTCTTTCTCGCGAGGAGGAGGACGACGACGAGGGCGTCGGCGTCCCGTGCGGAGGCGGGAAGAGGCGGCGTTGGCGTCCCGCGAAGACGCCGCTTTCTTCTTTTTCGGACGAAGAAGCGCTTTTACTACTACCGCTCGTCGTCGTTCTGTTTCTCTTTCTATCGATCTCGTTTTCGTCTGGTTTCTCGCGCAAAGCGACGATAAAATCGTCTTTATCCTCTTTCGCATCCGTTACGCCTCGTCGCCGTCGCTCTTCTCTTCTTCTTTGATCTCCGTTATTAGTTTCCGCGTCGTCGTCGTCATCGTTCTTGTTCAGGACGCGTTCGCTCACTAGAATCTCCAACCCGCGACATCGAGGTAACTCTTCTTCTTCTTCTTCTTCTTCAAATGCTTTCCTCCTCTCGCTTTGCGAGAGACTCTTGGCGCTTCCGTACCCTACGCAGGCGAATTTCCACCCGACATTTTCATCTCCGTTCCTCCTCCTTCCCAACGCGTTCATTTTCGCTTTCTCGTTTTCGTCGTCCTCGTGGTCGTCCTCCCAACTCCCGTCGTCTCGCTCTCGAAACGGCACGCCTAAGCACACCGCCGGCGCACCGGCGTCGCGCCGTTTTGAAGAATCCGCCAAAACGCCCACGCAGGATCTTCGCATTCTTTGTATCTCTTTCTCTCTCTCGTTCTCTTTCGTCGAGGATGCTCAAGTGTTGTTCACAAAGCCCTTTAAAGTCTTTTGTTTGTTCTCCCGTTGCTGCTACTTTTCGTCCTCGCGTGCTCTGTTTCAAGCGAATACCTGCGCGCGAAAGTGACGATTTTTACACCCCTAAAAATGAGGTGTCTCTGCCCTCTCTTTACTCTGTTCTCGTCGCGAGACGCGAA
>Ga0255771_1003074_pt1 | contig 16068 bp, 14 predicted proteins | sample 011ome_19_FD_179969 | JGI IMG/M metagenome (GOLD analysis project Ga0255771, IMG submission 179969) | Coastal salt marsh microbial communities from the Groves Creek Marsh, Skidaway Island, Georgia - 011510BT metaG (version 2) | ecosystem: Environmental > Aquatic > Marine > Intertidal zone > Salt...
GATAATTTGTGCAAGTGATAGTGCTCTTTCGTTTGTGCCGTCATTTTTCAAGCGAAAAATGCCATCGACGCCTTTGAAACCATTCGGATTGGTTAAATTTTGTGCAGATAACACCGCGCCCCCGTCATCGCGTCCGATTTGCGCGATTATGGACACCGCGTCATAGGCTAGGCTGGCCAAATTATGTGGGCGCCCACCATTGTCCAATTCATAACGGGTTGCGAAATTTTCGATGCTGGCGGTGTCTGGCACTGCAAACCATCCGTTTTGAACGCCCGGCAAATCCAACATCTGCGCTGGAACATCCCAGCGCCCCAAACCGGCATATTGAACAGCCATCGGGTCCACACCGTTTTCAGGCAGCAGTTGGGCCAACAATGGCAGGGCGCCTGAACTGTTCGATGTCAGCAGTAATAAATCTGCCTGTTCAATTTCGACGGCCGCGCGGATCATCGGGATTGCGTTTACCACAGCTGTTTCGTTGAATTCAAATCCCTGTTCGCTTACAATTGCGATGCCTGATTTCTGGGCCGCTTTGCGAAACGCCTGTAGGCCGAATGTGCCTTCTATGTTGTTTGGATACGCGACAACAGCCCGGGATTTGCCTTGGGCTGCGGCGAATTCTAACAACCGCTCGGCTGTATTATCGAATGTTTTGCCCAATACATACAGGTTGCCACCCGCAATTGTGGGGTTATTAGAGAAACTGATCACATTCACGCCATCATCTGCAACAGCTACGGCCGCTGCATTCGACGTTTCCGCCCGCAGCGGGCCCAGAATGATCTGTGCGCCGTCATCGACGGCCTGCTGCGCCACTTGGGCCGCAATGGTTTCATTGCCTGCGGTGTCATAGACGCGCAAATCAATCTCTACATCGGGTGATTCCTGCACAGCCAGCCGCGCAGCATTTTCTAGTGATTTTGCCAAACTAGCGATGTCAGCATCTGATTTAGGCACCAGCAATGCCACCGGAATTGGTTTCGACAGGTCCAGTTTCGGCACTTTCACTGCCGGCATTTCGTCACAGGCCATTAAACCCAACAGCGCCCCAATAGCAAAAACCTTGCGAATACTAAAAAACCCTGAAAGAAAGCTACCTAACATTATTTCGTCTCCCAATCCCATTATATTTTACCTTGGGGGTGACGATAGAATCCATATCCCAAAGGGTCCAGCCATGAATCACAAACACGTCAAATTAGCTGCTGGATTATATTTTGTTGCAACACCGATTGGGACGGCGCGGGATATCACGCTGCGGGCCTTGGATATTTTGGCCAGTGCCGACATTATCGCCGCCGAAGATACGCGTAGCATGCGCAAGCTGTTGGAAATACACGGAATTGCATTAGGGGATCGGCCCTTGGTCGCCTATCATGATCACAGCGGCGACCGCGTGCGGGATAAATTGGCCCAATGGATCGAACAGGGGCTGTCGGTTGCTTATGCATCCGAGGCTGGAACGCCATTAATTGCAGATCCGGGCTATCATCTGTCCAAAGATATCGCCGCACAGGGCCATTTGGTGACCTCGGCGCCGGGGCCCAGCGCCTGCATCACCGCGCTGACATTGGCGGGATTGCCGACAGATCGTTTTTTATTCGAAGGTTTTTTGCCCAATTCCAAATCCCAGCGACGCAAAAAACTGTCTGAATTGATGGATATTCCTGCGACCTTGATATTTTATGAATCGCCTAAGCGTTTGGCCGCGATGTTGTCAGATGCCGCCGATGTGATGGGGGGCCATCGCGCTGCGGTGTACATGCGTGAACTGACCAAAAAATTCGAAGATATCCAGCGCGGCACCCTGTCAGAACTGGCAGATCGCGTCGCAGGCCAATCGGTCAAGGGCGAAATCGTTGTCCTGATTGATCGTGCAGATAAACCAACTGTTAACCCCGAGGATATAGAACAGCAGTTACAAAAGGCGCTGGGCCAAATGTCCGTTCGTGATGCCGCCGATGCGGTGGCGCAGGCCACCGGCCGGCCCAAGCGTGAAATATATCAAATGGCACTGGCACTGGGGTCGCAAAACAGTGGGTCACAAAATAAAGGGTAGAATTTCTTATCACCGTGGCCATGCCGCAGAGTTGGCCGCGGAACAGGCCTATCAACGACTTGGGGCGCAAATTTTGGCAAAACGCTGGCGTGGGGCTGGCGGGGAAATTGATCTGATCGTGCAGCTTGGCGATACCATCATCTTTGCCGAGGTCAAAGCCGCCCAGACCCATGACATAGCCGCAGAGCGTATTTCCACGCGCCAAGCGCAGCGAATATGCGCCAGCGCGCAAACCTATCTGGCGAACCGTCCCGATCAACATCAACGCTTTGATGCTGTCTTGGTGGACCAAAATGGTATCGCGGATATCCGTGTAAATGCCTTGGCCGAATTTTTAATGGTATAAATGCCCATTGATAAATGTGGTCAGACAGGTCATTTAAGGATCAAACAATATTTTGGGGAATTCGATGAAGATAGCGTTCCAAATGGATCCGATTGGATCAGTCAATATCAACGCGGACAGCACCTTTCGCATCGCAGAAGAGGCACAAGCCCGCGGGCACGAATTGTTTTACTATGCCCCCGATCAGCTGGCATTCGATCAGGGTCGGCTGACCGCGCGCGGATATCCGATGCAGGTGCAACGGGTGGTAGATACCCCTGCAATTTTGGGCGATATGGTAACGGTTGATTTGGCCGATTTCGATGTGATCTGGCTGCGGCAGGACCCGCCCTTTGATATGCATTACATCACCACAACACATTTGTTGGACCTGGTGCATGCCAAAACATTGGTGGTCAATGAACCGTTTTGGGTCCGCAATTTCCCCGAAAAATTGTTGGTTTTGAAATTCCCTGACCTGATACCGCCCACCATGATTGCACGCGATATCGACAATTTACGCGCGTTTAAGGATCAGCATGGCGATATCATCGTAAAACCGCTGTACGGCAACGGCGGCGCCGGTGTGTTCCGCCTGACCCAAGACGATCGCAATCTGTCGTCCCTGTTTGAATTGTTCACTGGGTTTTCACGCGAACCGTTGATTGCGCAGAAATATTTGCCGGCGGTGACGCAGGGCGACAAACGGGTGATTTTGATCGATGGCGAACCCATCGGTGCGATTAACCGTGTGCCTGCCGCGGGTGAAACGCGGTCAAATATGCACGTCGGCGGCCGCCCCGAGAAGGTCGAGCTGACAGAGCGTGACTGCGAAATCTGTGCTGCCATCGGTCCGGTATTGCGTGAACATGGCCAGATTTTTGTCGGGATCGATGTGATTGGCGATTATTTGACCGAAATCAACGTCACATCGCCCACGGGGATCCAAGAATTGGAACGCTTTGACGGGATCAACGTCGCCGAAAAGATTTGGCAAGTGATCGAGGCCAAGCGCGCCTAGGCGACCGTTTGCGGCATTCGGAAACTGATCGCTTCGGCAAGGTGGTGTTTTTCGATATCAGGTGCATCATCCAGATCGGCGATGGTGCGCGCCACGCGCAAAATGCGATGATACCCGCGGGCTGTTAATTTCAATCGCTCGGCCGCCGTGTCAAAATAACCCGCAGCGGTGGGGCACAGGTTGACGTGGTGTTCCAAATCGGCACCCTGTAAATCCGCATTTGTGGTGACTTGCGGTAATTGATCATACCGTTCGCTTTGCCGTGTTCGGGCGGCCAACACGCGATCCGCGATTTGTGCGCTGCTTTCAAGATGCTGCGTGTTGGTCAAATCGCGATAATGCACAGCAGGCACATCAATGCGCAGATCAAACCGATCCAACAGTGGCCCAGAAATGCGGGCCATATAATCTGCACCACATTGCGGCGCGCGGCTGCAGGCTTGGTCCGGATCGGATAGGTATCCGCATTTACAGGGGTTTGCCGCTGCAATCAGACTGAATTTGCAAGGGTATTGAATATGTGCATTGGCGCGCGCCACGACCACTTGGCCCGTTTCCAATGGTTGGCGCAGGGTTTCCAAAACATTTCGCGGAAATTCCGGAAATTCGTCCAAGAACAACACGCCATTATGGGCCAGCGATATTTCCCCTGGTTTGGCCCCACGACCACCGCCCACAATGGCAGCCATAGACGCGGTATGGTGCGGGTCACGAAAGGGGCGCGTGTGTTGCAAACCATCCGCCCCCAGCGTTCCCGCAAGCGAATGGATCATTGATGTTTCTAGCGCTTCTTGGGCCGTCATCGGGGGTAGGATCGATGGCAATCGCGCGGCGAGCATTGATTTGCCCGAACCCGGTGTGCCCACCATCAGTACATGGTGACGCCCCGCCGCTGCAATTTCCAGCGCCCGTTTGGCGCGTTCTTGGCCTTTGACATCGGACATATCGCGGCCGCTGGGTAAAACATGGCTGCTGCGCGGTGTGGCCGGGGCAATGATGGTTTGCCCTGTCATGTGCTGGATCAGTGCCAGTAAACTGGGTGCGGCAATCACCCTGGTGGCGTCAATCCATGCCGCCTCTGCGCCGCAGGGCGCTGGGCAAAACATATGTTTACCCAATTCAGCGGCCTTTAGCGCGCTGGGCAGGGCGCCCGAAACTGGGTTTATCCGCCCGTCCAGCGATAATTCCCCAATGGCAATGGCGTTTTCGACATCCTCTGGCGGGACAATATCCAAGGCCGCCAGCATCGCCAAGGCGATGGGTAAATCCAGATGCGCGCCCTCTTTGGGCAGGTCAGCAGGTATCAAATTGATGGTGATCCGCTTTGACGGCAGGGCGATTGACAATTCCCCCAGTGCCGCGCGGATGCGTTCGCGTGCCTCGGATATGGCTTTGTCTGGCAGGCCGACGATTGTGAAATTTGGCAACCCATTTGCCACCACACATTCGATTTCAACCAAACGCGCCTCAATCCCTTCGAAACAGACGCTGTATGCCCGTGTTATCATGCTGCCTCCTTTGCTTTGGTGTAAAGCGCCAAAGGTTTCTAAATGATTAAACTGTCTCTTAAATTTTTAATAAAAATAGGGGTTTAGCAAAATATGTCGGCATTTTGGTAAGTTTTTTGAACCCTTTTTGATCCAAGTCGCAGGGCCACGCGTAAACAGTATAAAAATAACAAATGTTTGGTTGAAACAGTCCTAAGGGGAACTACCATGGCTTTGGATAACAGTAATGTAAGTTCGCTTTCCCGTCGCGCCATGAAGGCCGAAATACTGGATGCAGACACAGAACGTCAGCTTGCCTATGCATGGCGCGATCATCGCGATGAACAGGCGCTGCATCGACTGATCAATGCCTATATGCGCCTAGCTATTTCTATGGCGTCAAAATTCAAACGATATGGCGCGCCCACAAATGACCTGATCCAAGAGGCGGGTTTGGGACTGATGAAGGCGGCCGATAAATTTGACCCCGATCGTGGGGTACGGTTTTCCACCTATGCCGTATGGTGGATCAAAGCATCGATTCAGGACTATGTGATGCGCAATTGGTCGTTGGTGCGCACCGGTTCAACCAGTTCGCAAAAATCCCTGTTTTTCAATATGCGCCGTGTTCAGGCCCATTTTGAACGCGAAGCGATGGCCGCCGGAGAGACAATCGGGCGCGACAAACTGCATGAATTGATCGCCGAAGAAATTGGTGTGCCACTGGGCGATGTGCAAATGATGGATGGACGTCTGTCTGGATCCGATTATTCGCTAAACGCCACACAATCCACCGACGAAGAGGGCCGCGAGTGGATCGAATTGATCGAAGACGAAGGCAGTCAGGTTGATTTAATCGTCGAGGAAAAGCATGACACAGACCAATTGCGCGGTTGGTTAAAGGACGCACTGTTTGCCCTGAATGAACGTGAACGCATGATTGTGCGCGAACGCATGCTGGTCGATACCCCCCGCACCTTGGAAAGTTTGGGTAAGGAATTGAACCTGTCCAAAGAGCGTATTCGCCAGCTAGAGGCCGCTGCATATGGAAAGATGCGAAAATTCCTTGAAAAAAATTCGAACGAACTACATCACTTTTTGTGATGTTTAAGGAACTCTTCTTAACTCTCGTGTGCTTAGTGTCCTGTGCGGTCAATGCGACTGCGCAGGACATTTTTTTGTTGGGCGAAATACACGATAATCCCGCCCATCATGGCATTCAGGCCCAGTGGATTGGCCGTATCGCCCCAAGTGCGGTTGTGTTTGAAATGTTGACCCCCCAGCAGGCGCAGGCCGTGATGGACCTGCCGGACCGCGGCGCAGATGATATTCGCGATGTGACGCAGTGGGATCAATCGGGTTGGCCAAGTTTTGAAATTTATGCGCCTGTGTTTGATGCCGTAGGCAATCGCCCAATTATTGGGGCAGGCGTGCCGCGTGATGATATGCGGCAGGTCATGGCACAGGGCGTTGTCGCGTCTTTTGGGGCGCAGCAGGCGGCGCGATTTGGCTTGGATCAGCCACTAGACGCCGATCAACAGGCATTGCGCGAACAGGCGCAGTTATTGGCCCATTGCAACGCGATGCCTGGGGAAATGTTGCCCGTCATGGTCGATTTACAGCGGTACCGCGATGCGGTCTTGGCGCGCGCTGCCGTTGCGGCACTGGACCTGTATGGCGCCCCTGTGGCGGTGATTACGGGCAATGGCCATGCCCGAACAGATTGGGGGGTGCCTGTCTATATCGCTGCGGCGCGGCCTGATCTAGATGTCTTTGCCCTTGGCCTGCGCGAAGAGGGCACCGCAGACTTTGGTCAGTTTGATCAAACGCTTACCACGCAACCAATGGCGCGGCCCGATCCCTGCGCGTCTTTTGCCTCGGGCGGGTGAAAACGCCCTTGCACAGGGTGCGGCTATCCCCATAGTGTTAGGGGTAACTGAAAGGGGCGTTTCATGCTAACTGGCAAAAGAATTCTGTTCATCATTACAGGCGGGATTGCGGCGTATAAATCGTTGGAATTGATCCGCCGTCTGCGCGATGCGGGTGCGGCAGTGACACCCGTCATGACACGCGCGGCGGCAGAATTTGTCACGCCCCTATCCGTGTCATCGCTGGCGGGCGAAACGGTACATCAGGATTTATTTGATCTAACGCAGGAATCGGAAATTGGGCATATCCAATTGTCGCGATCTGCCGATTTGGTCGTGGTCGCCCCTGCAACCGCCGATATTATGGCCAAGCTGGCACAGGGGCAGGCCAATGATTTGGCAACCACGTTGCTATTGGCCACGGATACGCCTGTTCTAATGGCGCCTGCGATGAATGTGCGCATGTGGGACCACCCCGCGACACAGCGCAATCTGCGCCAATTGCGTGATGATGGTGTTGCCTTTGTGGGGCCAAATTCTGGCGGTATGGCCTGCGGCGAATTTGGTGTGGGGCGCATGGCGGAACCAGCTGAAATCATGGCGGCCATATCCGAACATTTTGGCCCCAAACCCTTGGTGGGGCGTCGGGTTTTGGTGACCTCTGGGCCGACGCATGAACCGATTGATCCGGTGCGCTATATCGCGAACCGATCCTCTGGTGCGCAAGGCGCGGCGATTGCGGCAGCCCTGCGCGATTTGGGGGCTGATGTGATGTTTGTTACGGGGCCAGCAGATGCGCCAACACCGCAGGGCGTTACCGAAATTCGCGTTGAAACGGCGGCGCAAATGATGGCGGCGGTCATGGATCAGCTGCCTGTTGATGCAGCCATTTTCGCAGCAGCCGTCGCCGATTGGCGCGTTGAAAATGCGTCATCGCAGAAAGTGAAAAAGGTGGCCGGCGCATTGCCGGCGCTGAGCCTGACAGAAAACCCTGACATTCTAGCGCATGTCGCGCAATTGACCGATCAACGGCCCGCGTTGGTGGTGGGTTTTGCTGCGGAAACGAATGATGTGATCGAAAACGCCACCGCCAAGCGCCATCGCAAAGGGTGTGATTGGATTGTGGCAAATGATGTGTCGCCCGAAACTGGCATTATGGGCGGGTCCGAAAATCAGGTGAATTTGATTACTGACAGCGGTGCGACCCCATGGCCGCGTCTGAGCAAAGTGGAAACAGGTCAAAAACTGGCACAAGCCATTGCTGATCATTTTCAGACCACGGGGGCAAAATGATACATTTGGAAATTCAATGGGCCGATGATGCCGATCAAACCCTAGGCCTGCCCAGTTATGAAACATCCGGCTCTGCTGGGGCGGATTTGCGGGCAAATTTTGCCCCTGATCTGCGTGAACAGGGGGTCATGTTGGACCCGATGCAGCGCGCGTTGATCCCCACGGGGCTGCGCATGGCTGTCCCCCAAGGATACGAAGTGCAAATTCGCCCCAGATCCGGTCTGGCCCTGAAACAGGGGGTGTCAATCCCCAATGCGCCCGGTACGATTGACAGCGATTATCGCGGTACTGTCGGCGTGATTTTGATCAATCTGGGGACAGAGCCTGTGCATATTGCGCATGGCGATCGTGTGGCGCAAATGGTTGTGGCCCCCGTTGTGCAGGCCCAGTTTCAGACTGTCGCGTCCTTAAATGATACTGCCCGTGGGTCGGGCGGATTTGGATCGACGGGGAAACAATAATGTTTGCGATTTTCGCAGGGGCGGTGATCTGGTGGCTGGTGGCGCGGCGCCTTGGCATTCCGACGCGCGTTTTGTGGGTTATGTTGATCGTTGTTTATTTGGCGATTGTTGCGGCGCATTTTGTTTTGCCGTCCACATCACCTTTGATCATGGCGCTGGGCGGCGATGTTCGGTTGTGGGGCGTGATCGGGTTATTTGCCGCGCTGATCGCGGGCTATGGCCGTGGATTGGCCTATCTGAAATCGCGGTCCAAATCTGGTAATCTGGCATCACAGCCCAAAAAGGGCACATTTTCTGACACGGAATTAAACCGCTATGCCCGTCACATTGTCATGCGTGAAATTGGCGGCGCGGGACAAAAGAAAATCAAAAATGCCCGCGTTTTGGTGATTGGGGCAGGCGGGTTGGGCGCGCCTGTGTTGCAATACCTAGCGGCAGCAGGTGTTGGCACAATCGGCGTGATTGACGACGATGTGGTGGATAATTCCAACCTACAACGTCAGGTGATACACCAAGACGCAGCCATCGGCACGCCCAAGGTATTTTCCGCACAATCCATGATGCAGGCGCAAAATCCCTTTGTTACGGTGCAGCCCTATCACCGTCGTTTGAACGCCGATATCGCCGCCGACCTGTTTGCCGATTTCGACATAATCATCGAAGGGTCAGACAATTTCGAAACCCGCTATCTGGCAAATGCCTGCGCGGTGCAGCAGGGCAAACCACTGGTCTCTGGCGCGCTTAGCCAATGGGAAGGCCAGATTAGTGTATTTCACCCCGCCACCTCTGGCCCGTGTTATCAATGTGTTTTCCCGCAACAACCCGCCGCAGGTTTGGCAACCAGTTGCGCCGAAGCCGGCGTTTTTGCACCCCTGCCGGGTGTGATTGGTGCCATGATGGCGGGCGAAGCGATCAAGCTGATTTTGGGATCAGGACAACCGCTGATCGGGGAAATGATGATATATGATGCGCTCTATAGCGATGTGCGAAAATTCCGGACCAAGGCCAACGCTGCCTGTCCGATTTGTGGATCTGGTGACGCGACTTACGCGACACTGAATAAGGGATAGTTAGAAATGACAAATATATTGTTGCAGCCATGGGATACGCCGTTTGACATTCCCGCCTTTGACAAAATTTCGGACGACGATTTTTTACCGGCCTTTGAAATTGCCTTGGAACGGGATTTGTCCGAAACGCGGGCTATTGCGCAGCAAGAGGCGCCTGCAACCTTTGCCAACACCATTGATGCCATGATGTCGGTTGGACAGGATCTGACCCGTGTTTTGCCGGCGTTCTATGCAATGTCTGGCGCGCATAGCAACGAAAAACGCGAAGCAATCATGCGTGAAATGTCGCCTGCCTTGGCGGCACATTCATCGGCAATCTATGCGATGCGGCCTTTGTTTGATCGGATCAATACGCTTTATCAAAACCGCGCGACCTTGGGGTTAACTGCGGAACAAGCCCGCGTTTTGGAATTGACCCATCAATCATGGGTGCGCGCCGGTGCTGGTCTGACAGGGGCCGCAGCGGATCGGATGAAAGAGATCAAACAGAGGCTGGCCTCACTAGGCACCCAGTTTTCGCAAAACATGTTGGCGGATGAACGTGATTGGTACATGCAATTGCAGCCCGATGATTTAGACGGCCTGCCGCAATTTCTGATCCGCGCTGCACAGGCGGCAGGGACAGAACGTGGGGTTGACGCACCGATCATTACCACGTCGCGGTCGTTGTTGATGCCATTTTTACAATTCAGCCCAAACCGCGAATTGCGCCGCCAAGCGCAGCAGGCATGGGCAAACCGTGGCGCGCGTGGTGGCGATACCGATAACCGTGCGATTGCGGCCGAAAGCATTAATTTGCGCCACGAAATGGCGCAGTTGCTGGGTTACGAAAACTTTGCCGCCTATAAACTGGAAACAGAAATGGCGAAAAATTCGGACAATGTGCGCCAATTGTTGATGGATGTATGGAAACCTGCAAAAACGCAGGCACTGGCGGACCAAGATATTTTGGCGCAAATGATGCGCGCTGATGGGGTTGATGGACCATTGCAGCCATGGGATTGGCGATATTATTCCGAAAAACGCCGCCAAGCCGAACATGATCTGGACGAAGAATTGGTCAAACCGTATTTCCAACTGGATCGCATGATTGATGCCGCCTTTGATTGTGCCAATCGCCTGTTTGGTTTGGAATTTGCGCCCATGGATGTGCCGTTGTACCACTCCGATTGCCGCGTATGGGCTGTAACGCGGGGGGGCGAACACATCGCGATTTTCATTGGCGATTATTTTGCTCGCGGATCAAAACGGTCGGGCGCATGGTGTTCGGCCATTCAGGCGCAGGCTAAATTCCCCGATGTCAAATCACCGATCGTGGTCAATGTCTGTAACTTTGCCAAGGATACGCCGGCGTTATTGTCGGCCGATGATGTGCGCACCTTGTTCCATGAATTTGGTCATGCGTTGCATCAAATGCTGTCAAATGTGACCTATGAAATGGTGTCTGGCACATCGGTTCCGCGCGATTTTGTGGAATTGCCCAGCCAGCTGTATGAACATTGGGCCATGGTGCCAGAGGTCATGCAAAAACATGCGCTGCATTGTGAAACGGGCGATCCAATTCCACAGGATTTGCTGGATCGTGTGATCGGTGCGCAAAATTATGATATGGGGTTTTCGACCGTTGAATTTATTGCCAGCGCAATGGTGGATTTGGAATACCATCAAGGCCCGTTAACGGGTGATGTGATGGAGCGTCAAGCTGAAATTCTGCGCGATATGGGCATGCCCACGGCGATTGAAATGCGCCATGCTACACCGCATTTTGCTCATGTATTTTCTGGTGGCTACTATGCCAGCGCCTATTACAGTTATATGTGGGCCGAGGTCATGGATGCGGACGCGTTTGAGGCCTTTGCCGAATTACAAAATCCCTTTGACCCTGCGACTGCCGCGTCGCTGGAACGCAATATTTTGTCCACAGGTGGGTCACGCGATCCCGAAGAATTATATACGGCATTCCGTGGCCGATTGCCCCAAGTGGATGCTTTGTTAAAGGGTCGCGGATTGGCGGGCTGATCCGTTCAATTTTTTTGGATTATTTTCAGGGCCGGGTGTTGACTCGGCCCTTTCGCTTACCTATTTATGCACCGTTAGCACTCACGCAGGGTGAGTGCTAATAGGTCGAAAAACCTAAACTATATAATTATTGCTAAGGAGCCTCAGAGATGGCATTGAAACCGCTTCACGATCGTGTGCTCGTTCGTCGAGTTGAAAGCGAAGAAAAAACAGCTGGTGGTCTGATCATTCCAGACAGCGCAAAAGAAAAACCAGCCGAAGGTCTTGTCGTAGCATGTGGCGAAGGCGCCCGCAAAGACAGCGGCGAATTGATCGCTATGGCAGTCAAAGAAGGCGACAAAGTTCTGTTCGGCAAATGGTCGGGTACAGAAGTCTCCGTTGACGGCGAAGAACTGTTGATGATGAAAGAAAGCGATATCTTGGGCATTTTGTCCTAAGTCGCGCACACACTAACGAAATTTATTTAGACGAGGAAATGCACAATGGCTGCTAAAGACGTCAAATTCGGCACAGACGCACGCAATCGCATGCTGAACGGTGTCAACATCCTAGCGGATGCTGTAAAAGTAACACTTGGCCCAAAAGGTCGTAACGTTGTTTTGGACAAATCTTTCGGCGCACCGCGCATCACGAAAGACGGTGTTTCAGTTGCGAAAGAAATCGAACTAGAGGACAAGTTCGAGAACATGGGCGCGCAGATGGTCAAAGAAGTGGCATCGCGCACCAACGACGAAGCAGGCGACGGTACAACAACCGCGACTGTTCTGGCCCAAGCCATCGTAAAAGAAGGCATGAAATCCGTTGCAGCGGGTATGAACCCAATGGACCTGAAACGTGGCATCGACATGGCAACTGCTAAAGTTGTTGACGCGATCCGTGCAATGGCCCGCCCTGTTGCGGACAGCGACGAAGTTGCACAAGTTGGTACAATTTCAGCCAATGGCGAAGCAGAAATCGGTCGTCAGATCGCAGACGCGATGCAAAAAGTTGGCAACGAAGGCGTTATCACTGTTGAAGAAAACAAAGGTCTGGAAACAGAAACAACTGTTGTCGAAGGCATGCAATTCGACCGCGGTTACCTGTCACCATATTTCGTGACCAACCCAGAAAAAATGACTGCAGAGCTTGATGACTGCATGATTTTGTTGCACGAGAAGAAGTTGTCTTCTTTGCAAGCGATGGTTCCATTGTTGGAGTCAGTGATCCAATCACAAAAACCACTGTTGATCATTGCAGAAGACGTCGAAGGCGAAGCGCTGGCAACTTTGGTTGTCAACAAACTGCGCGGCGGTTTGAAAATCGCAGCTGTCAAAGCACCTGGTTTCGGCGATCGCCGCAAAGCCATGTTGCAAGACATCGCAATCCTGACAGGCGGCCAAGTCATCTCAGAAGATCTGGGCATGAAATTGGAAAACGTCACTATGGACATGCTGGGTACTGCTAAGAAAGTACAGATCACCAAAGACGAAACAACAATCGTTGATGGCGCTGGTGTCAAAGCAGAAATCGAAGCACGTGTTTCACAAATCCGCGCACAGATCGAAGAAACTTCATCTGACTACGATCGTGAAAAACTGCAAGAACGTGTTGCCAAATTGGCAGGCGGCGTTGCGGTTATCCGTGTCGGTGGCATGACCGAAGTCGAAGTGAAAGAGCGTAAAGACCGCGTTGATGACGCACTGAACGCGACACGCGCAGCCGTACAAGAAGGTATCATCGTGGGTGGTGGTGTTGCTCTGGTACAAGCGGTCAAAGGCCTAGAAGGTCTTGAGGGCGCAAACAGCGACCAAAACGCAGGTATCGCAATCGTACGTCGTGCGCTTGAAGCGCCATTGCGTCAGATCGCAGAAAACGCTGGTGTTGACGGTGCAGTTGTTGCCGGCAAAATCCGTGAAAGCAGCGACACATCATTTGGCTTTAACGCACAAACCGAAGAATATGGCGACATGTTCAAATTCGGCGTGATCGACCCAGCCAAAGTGACACGCACCGCGTTGGAAGACGCAGCATCCGTTGCCGGTCTGTTGATCACAACAGAAGCGATGATCGCAGACAAACCATCCAAAGAAGGCGCCGGCGCAGGCATGCCCGACATGGGCGGCATGGGCGGCATGGGCGGCATGATGTAAGCTGCCAAGCTGGAAAAATTCAGGAAAGGGCTCGCACATGCGGGCCCTTTTTGTTTACAAGGATTGTTAAATGGGATTTTATAGCCAGAAAATTGATCGCTCTTTTTGATATAGATTATTGATGCTTATTTTGACCGGCTATCATCCCAGGCAAACACAAATTGGTGGCGTCAGATGACATTTGAAAAATGGATATTTGCCTGTGTGTTTGTCGCATTCAGCGGCCCAGTTTGGGCTGATTGTGTCTTGCTCGTGCACGGGTTGGCGCGGACGTCAAAGTCTATGTGGATTTTATCCTTTGCGCTGGAAAGGCAGGGCTATACCACGGTGCTGATCGATTATCCGTCCACCAAGGGGGACATCGATAGTTTGGCGCAACGGGCGTTTTCCACGGCCTTTGATCAATGTTCTGACACCACCCATGTGGTGACCCATTCTATGGGGGGAATATTGGCCCGCATTTGGTTGGCAGATCAAAGGCCTGCAAATTTGGGCCGTGTTGTCATGTTGTCGCCCCCCAATCAGGGATCGGAAATTATTGATGCCTTTGGTCACTATGAATGGTTTCAGACCCTAAATGGTCCCGCAGCCCAGTCATTGTCGACGACAGGATATGTGACCCATTTACCCGCGGTTCAATTTCCGCTGGGCGTTATTGCGGGATCGCACTCAACAAACCCGTTGTTTTCGCATTTGATCCCTGGTCCTGACGATGGAAAGGTATCTGTTACATCCACAAAACTGGCGAATATGGACGACCACATTACTTTGCCAGTTACACATACATTCATGATGACCGACCCAACAGTGATCAAACAGATCATCCATTTCCTGCGCAATGGGGTGTTCCAGCATGATCGCGATTGATCACTGGATCACGCGGAACCCATGCACCAACGGACCCCATTCAATAAACTTTGACCCCATCATCACGAAATGCTATCCGCGGCGAAATGATTGGGGACAGCTATGGCGACGACGTTTTTAAATGCCAATGTGTTGGGTGGCGATACGCTGCAGATTTGCGATTTTTCGTTTGGCGATGGTGTGATTTCGCACGCCATCGGGGACAGAACATTTGATCTGTCTGGCTTTATGATTCTGCCGGGGATTGTCGATATCCACGGTGATGGTTTCGAACATCATTTGGCCAAACGGCGCGGCATGTTAAAGGATATCCAAACAGGCCTGCGTGCGGCCCATTCGGAATTGGCGTCAAACGGGATTACAACTGCCGTCATGGCCCAGTTTTTCAGCTGGGAAGGCGGCATGCGTGGCCCCGAATTTGCCGCCGTGTTACTGCCGGCCTTGCGGGAATTTCAGCAAACGGTGCCGACAGAATTGGTGGCGCAGTTGCGCATGGAAATTCACATGACGGATCAATACGATGAATTTTTGGGCTTGGTGCGTGACTATAACGTGCCCTATGTGGTCTTTAACGATCATTTACCGCATGAGGCCCTGCGCAAAGGTAAAAAACCCCCACGCCTAAATGGCCAAGCGTTGAAAGCCAAACGCAGCCCCGACCAACATCTGGCCATGTTGCAGAAATTGCATGATCAACATGCTCAGGTCATGGCTAATTTACCAGCATTTGCATCCCAATTGCTTGATCTTGGGTGCCGGTTGGGCAGCCACGATGATCACACGCCCGAACAACGTGCATCATATGCTGCAATGGGCGCGGATATCTGCGAATTTCCAGAAACCCACGCCGCGGCGGCTGCCGCACAGGGGCCCGTTTTGATGGGCGCACCCAATTTCGTGCGTGGCGGATCGCACAAAGATAACGTATCCGCCGTTGATTTGGTTGCAGAAGATTTGGTGACGGCTTTGGCATCGGATTATCACTATCCGTCCCTTTGGGCCGCGATGCAGCAGATCGCAGAGACACGCGGATGGGGTTATGCCAGCGCCTTGGTGTCAGCGGGCCCTGCCAATGTCCTCGGGTTGGATGACCGTGGGTCATTGCAAATCGGCAAACGTGCCGATTTTATTGTGGTACATCAGGATAAAATGCAAATCCAAGGGACCTTTGCAGCGGGAAAACCGACCTTTGTCACTGGCGATTTGGCTGAACGCCTGATGCGCCAATAACCTCGGTATAAAATGGGGCGCTACTCCGTTGGCTTTACAACGCGATTGAAGTGGCCCATTTTACGACCCGCTTTCACGTCCGCTTTTCCATATAGATGCAGCGACACACTGGCATCTGCCATTAATTCAGGCAATCGGTCCATGTCATGGCCGATTAAGTTTTCCATCACGACATCGCTATGCCGTGTCCCATCGCCCAGCGGCCATCCCGCCACGGCACGAATGTGCTGTTCGAA
>Ga0255771_1003089_pt1 | contig 16039 bp, 9 predicted proteins | sample 011ome_19_FD_179969 | JGI IMG/M metagenome (GOLD analysis project Ga0255771, IMG submission 179969) | Coastal salt marsh microbial communities from the Groves Creek Marsh, Skidaway Island, Georgia - 011510BT metaG (version 2) | ecosystem: Environmental > Aquatic > Marine > Intertidal zone > Salt...
TATCCACGTGCCGTCGACATCGAAAACCCGCCTCGCGCGCGCGCGCGCGTATTTGAAAATATCTCACAAATCCTTTTTTAAGACTCTTCTCTTCTCTCGAATCGTCAGAAATTTCCAACTCGTAGAACGAGTTTATTTTTTCGAACGCGCGCAGAGCAATCAACATGGGCATCGGCGATGTCTTCACCGAGAAGAAGAAACAAATAGACGAGTGGTTGAAGAACCAGTCCACTCCGGTGGAAATCGCCGCGATATCGGCCGGGAGTGCCGTGCAAGGTACGCCGCCGTTGCTTTTTTTTTTGCGTGTCGTCGTTGTTCTTTTTTTCTTCGCCGTGGCGGCGATCGATCCGGGAAAACAACACGGTTTCTTCCAAACGTTCGTTTGAGCGCACGGTTTTTTCATTCTCTGACTGAACTCATCTCTCTCTCTCTCTCTCTCTCGTCGCTTTGCGATGGAAAATACAGGCGGTGTGCTCGGCTACGTGCTCGGGACGGTGAATAAAAACCTAGCGGAACAAGCAGCGACGAACCCAGCGATGGCGAATCAGCCAGCCATGACGGGGGCCATGTCGGGACCTCCGCACGTGTTGGCGGTGAACTTAGCGGTGTTTACCGCCGTGCAAGGCGGTTTGACGTGCTGGATTAAGAAGATGAACAAATTTTCAGAGATTGAAACCGGGATGATGGCGATGTTTGGGGCTGGCGCGGCGTTGTCGGTGTCGTCGAGTTTGAGCGGGCAGAAGGCGGCTTTCGGAGGGCAAGACGCGGCGATACCTGAAGGACCGATGCAGATTGCGCAAGAGGCGGTGAAATCAGGCGCTTTGTTTGCGCTCTTGAACGGGGCTTTCATGAAGATTGGCCAGTCATTTTCTGGGAAGAATGAAAAGACAGACGTGTATTATTCGCACGCGGTTGGGATGTTGACGACGCTCGGTTTGGAGAAGTACGAGAAGAATTTTAAGAAAGGTTTGCTGACGGACGACTGTTTGCTTTTGTTGAACGATAACGCTTTGCAAGAGGTGCGAATCCCTCCCGGACCGAGGTTGAAGATTCTTAATTACGTGGCGGGGATGCGCGTGGCTCAGCAACAGCAGCAACAACAGGCGATGAGTTTGGCCGTGAAACCGTAAAAGGAGAAGAGGACCTTAAATATAATACTAGTAAAACGAAACACATTAGAAACCAAGGGGGGGAGTAAGTAATACAACGCAGTAACAACAAGAATACAGCAGTAACATTATTTTAATATTAAGGATGATGATAGTACGATTTATATTAAAAGTAAGTAAATACAGATTATTTGAAACACAGTTTTTTCGTTTCATCATCTCCAGTCGAGCGAGCTTCTAGCAGAACCTTCTCGTCTCAAGCTCTCGTATATATTTTCAATCAACTTTTTTGTGGTGGTGGTGGTGGTATGTAAAAGGAAGTGAAACTGTTTAACACTTCTTCAACTTGGGAAGCGTAAACTTGTGGCGTAAAGTGGACGTCGTCACGGAAGCCTCCGTGACTCTGCCAACTTGTTGGTCAGTGTTGGCCCAGCGAAACTCTTCGTTCTTGGAGCCGTTGTAACCGACTCTTCGTAACCGTCTCTTTTCGAGCTCGATGCGCTCTTCGCGACGTTTCAACCCAGCACGCATCGCTTCAAAGAACATGAAGAAGATAGCAGAGTTGATACCATTTGAGAATGCACGAGGGCCAACACCAGTGAAGTACATGGGAACTTTGCCCTTGATGAAGCCAGCGGGCGCGTCTTTCCATACGCCTACGATGGCGTTGCCAAAAGATGGTCTCGAAGCGGCGTTGCACATCATGCGTGTCTTCACGACGTCCAAAGGCGTCGTCGCAGCAGCTGCGACGGATCCAGCGATCAAACCCATGGAGATATCCGCAAAAGCATCGGCCTCATCGTCGTCTTTGTTGAAAAAGTTGCGATGCATTGTTCGCAAAGTTTCATATGCGGCGAATTTGACTGCCATGTCCGGGATGTCTTCGAGCAAAGTTGGCGCATACCCCGTGAACAATCCTCTCCAGCCGGCAGCTTTCGTAATCGTCCCCGCGGCCGCAAAGACGTTGGGGTATACTCCAGCTTGCACGGAACGAATACAAACCGCGGCGGGTACTTTGACCAAGGAGGAACCCAAGGCGCCAATACCACCAGCCACGAAAGCAGTCTGGGAGACCGAATAGTCGGAATATCGTTCCAACAATTTCTTCGCGGCGCCGTAGAAAGCAAAGTAAGTGCCGATGGCAAGTCCAGCACCACTCGCGGCACCAAACACACCCTTGTAAAGTATGGAAAACTCTTTACCTACGGCTGAAGCGCCCCGAGCTAAGGCGACGCGTTTGCTTCCGCCATTCGCCATGAAGGAACTCCCGACGCCATATTTACCCGTTGATACTGCCTTGGCTGCTTTCTTCGCCGCGGCAGCTTCCTGTGCAGCTTTCCCCTTGCCAGCTAACGCTTGCATGCGGACTTTGACGGTATCGAGCGGGTGAATCGTCGACTGCGACGCGGCGCGAGCGCAACCGCCAGCGATGACGTCGTTCACCGGAATAACATTTCGCAACGATATTTTCGGCGGCGCCGAAGCAGGCGCAACCGAAGCTTCGACGTACCCAGACTCGGCAACTTTCGTCGCGGCGCCGCCTCTGGATGGTCTTTGTAATCTTGCCATTTTTTTCTTCTCTTTTTGTAGTAGTAGTAGTAGTAGCTGTTGTTGTTGTTGTTGTTGATTGGTTTCTTATGTGTATATATATACGTATAATAATATAGTTTTTCTAAAGTAGTTGTTCGTTCTGTCGTCCAACTAGCGTCTTGAAGTGTTTGTGTGTTTTGAACTTCTTCGACCGGGATGTGTATATAGATTAGTAGTAATACAGCGATTTATACAGTAAGCGAGCCTCTGAAACTATTAAACTAAACGCGAACGTTAAGATTGTAGTTGCCGATGCGCTCACCAATCGCCGTTGACTTCGAAAACTTCGAAGACACCACCTCCTCAAATAAACACCTCCCCAACGAAGATAAACTCAAGCCTATTCCCGTCCGCTTATCTGGTGGTTCCGGGTGTAAAGGTTGTAAGTTTTTGTCGTAAAGGTTAAACTCTTCTTTTCTCCACAAATGTTCTTGCTTATGCGCCAGCGATTCCAAATACAGATCTAAAACTCTGACTTGGATTTGAAATCTCGGTTGTCGTTGGAACGATTTGAGATTACCGGTTTCTCGCTGGTAGTACTGCTGCGCGCTTAAATTCCAGACGGAGTTTGCGTCTCCCGGGACTAAAACGACGGACCAGAGGAGTACCTAATGGAAGAGAGGGATCATCGAGCGTCGTCAGAAGAGATCATCAAAGAGAGAGAGAGGGAGAGAGAGGGAGAGAGAGGGAAGAATGATTAAAGAGAAAAAAAAGTCAAACGATTTCCGAACGTTTGAAACGAGTGGCGAGATTTCACCGTCACCGTTCCAATTTAAAAACGCGCGGAATCCGCCGCCGCAAGCGCGCTCGCGACCATCGCGCGCGCAAAAAAAGCATCGCGTTTCGCGCAATAAATGCATTCGCGTTCAACGCGCGCGCTAAAATATATATATATACGCACCTCTAACAGCGCTAAGAACAAAAGCGAATAAAAAACACAAACTCTTTTCGAGCGCAAGTGATTCAAGACAGACGAACAAGTGATGATGTCGTTGTTCTTTCTGTTTACGCGCATGGTTGGATCGACATTTACAATACTTTGAATGCCGACTCGAGTCCGTGTAAACAATTAATCTCGCGTGCTACTTGTGCGCAAACGTTTGCGAATGTAAATTCGTATTCTTCGGTTTGGTTGCGTGTTACGCGCGTCACCAAGTACCAAAATTGTGCCGCTTAAAATCGAACCGGCATCCGTTTTGCTCTTTTTTTTTGGTCCGTCGGCGACTCGAAAGCGAGGTGCCTTTGAGAAAAGGCGGGAAATTTTTCGCGCGCTACTACAAAATACTTCAAGTTCTTTACTACTAAAATTGCTAACTTTTAAGCTACAAGATGCGCTAGTGAGAGGTATCGTTTATGAACGCGTCCAGCTCCTCTCTGTCTACGGGCACGGCGCGACTTAAAACGTCCACGGCGCCTCGCGCGTTTACGCACACTTCGTCCTCTATTCGCGCGCCGACGCCGCGGAGACTTTTCGGTAAAGTCGCGTCGTCGGGGTCGAAATATAACCCGGGTTCGACGGAGAAACAGACGCCTTTTTCGATGGAAGTCGAGCCTGGGACTAGAGGCGTGTCGTGGGTGTCCATGCCGAGCCAATGGGAGACGGCGTGGGGGAAGTATTGGGCGTATTTGCCTTTGGAGAGGAGCGAGTTTTTGGTGACTGACTCTCGGCCGTTTTGCGACGGGAGTAAATCGACGAGGACTTCGCACGTCGCGTCCACGCAGGCTACATGTAAGTCGTGTAACGATACCGGCGTTTGCGAGCGAATGTCGCGCTCTAATCTCGCGAGCACTGCAGCTCTGACGTCGCACACGCGATCATACACCGCTTTTTGGTAGTCGTTGACGAACGAAGCCGTTTCCGAGCCTCCCGCCCACACTCTCGTGATATCTGAGACGTAGCCGTTCAATTCGCACCCAGCATCCATCAGACACAAATCGTTCGGATGGACAATTCTATCGTTTTGGTAGTAATGGATGATAGTTGCGCGATTGGAAGCCCCCATGACGGTTGGAAACGCCAGTCGATCGGCGCCGAGAGATTTGACCGCATACTCGTGCGCATTCATCAAGTCTCTCTCCGTGACAACCTCGTTCGTTCTCGACCTTCGCATGGCTGCTACGATACCTTCTAGATTCACGCTCGCTGATTTTTGCAAAAGTTTTAACTCGCTCTCCGATTTTCTCCATCTCAACGCCTGCGACTTTGTTTTCAACGCTTGCGTAGGGAACGCTCCGTCGGCGACTACTTTCAACACTTGATTGCCGTGCGCAGTCGTCGTAAACCGCTCTTTATCCATAAAAACTTTTCTCGCCGTCGTCGTCAATCCACTCACCGACGACGAATACAAAGAAGAAGAAGAGTTCAAAACTTTCTTCAAGTACTCCTCCATGTCTTCAATCGCCACCGATTCGTCGCACTCGAAAAACGCCGCCGCCGCCTCCGGGTGCGCTCGCCAACCGTTCCAAATCTCATCCCGTTTCTCGTATCGTCGCGTAAACAACACGTATCGCACCGGTGCATCTTCTCTGTCTTTCACAATCATCATCGCCGCGTGCGGTTGCATCATCCCGGTAAAATACATGAAATCAGAATCTTGCCGATAATGCGCCGTCGGGATGACCGTGTTCGGGTAGTGCGAAACGTCTCCGCTGAGCAAAATCGCAATCGCGTTTTCCGGCAAAAGTTTCCCGAGCTTTTCTCGTCTGGATTTGTATTCATCTCTCGACGTCCCAGGCGTGAGTTCATTCAACGTTGATTCGAACAAGTGCGGATGCGTTTCGGGCGTCGGCTGACCGATGCGGTTGATGCGATCGCTCTTTTTCGCCGCTTCGTGCTCCTCCGCTGCGTTTTTGTCTGAAACCGTACCGGTGGGTTCCGCGAAGGAGGAGTAGGAAGAGAAGAGAGAAGAGAGGGCGATGCCACGGCGTCGTTCCGAGGAGGAGGACGAAGAGACGGACGAAGAGGTAGACGCGAAGCGAGAGCGCATCGCCCGACGAAAGATCGTTCGCGCGGACATATTGCGCTTCTTTTATAGGGAAAAATGTGAAAAAAGATACACAACTGTTTCTTTTATGCGCGCGTCCGAGACTCTATACCGCATCTTCTAAACAACAAAGCTACTACCACAACTAAATTCTCTAAAACGACTAAGTTGTAATCTAACTCTACCAATTTTCAGGGACGAAGACTTTCCTGGCACTTTCCAACACTCCAAAAAACGCGCCCCCGCCGAGCGAGATCCACGCGACTCGAGGACTCGCACCTCGGAACAACGCCTTGGCGCCTTCCTCTCTGACGATTCTCGTGCCGCAATCCACGACGCCTCTGAGCGGGTTTATCGTGCACGTGTCCGTCATTAACCTGGTTTTGATGACGTCTAACGGCGTGGTGACGAAACCGGTGATACCACCCGCGGTGGCGCCTAAAACTGTCGCCTCGGCGCGCGTGACTTCGCCCGGCGTCCGTCCTCGCCACTTGGCATACGCAATCTTCGCCTCTTCATATAAACTAAACTCGATGGCATCGAACGGTAAATCTCGAATTAAAAACGAACCGTAACCAACAAACAATCCGGCTATACCGCTCGCGCGTAAAATTCCTCCTAGACTTTGCACTCTGTTCCCAGTTTGCGCTCTCGTCTTGATCACTTCCGTCGGCACTCTCACGACGCTCGACGCCAAACATCCCGTCGCGCCGGCGGTAAACATCGCCACATAATTTTGCTCCGGCGGTAACGTTCGCTCCAAATACCGCTTCGTCGGTTCGTACGCGAGGAAAAACAACGCCGTGGCTGGCGCGCACCCGGCGATATTCTTCGATAACCCGTTGAACACGCCTTTGAAGAGATTCGCTTTGTTGTTGGCGCCCAGAAGTCCCGTGCCGCCTCGAGCGGCTTGCAAACGCGTTTTGATGGTATCCAAAGGGTAGAACAAAGTCTCCACGAACACCCCGGCGCAGACGCCAGAAACGGTCAAACCGAGCAGCGTCTTCGCTGGGATAGTTTTCGATCGTCCGTCGCGATTAACGTTCGCCGCGTTCATCGCCGGCGTCTCCGACGTCGCCAGCGTCGCTGTTTTTCCAAAAGATAAAGCGGTTGTCGCAGACGACGACGACGAAGAAGAAGACGAAGCCGCAGAGGAACGAACGCGAGACGACGACGACGACGACGACGCGCCGCCATCGCTCGCATCGGTCATTGTTGTTTCTATCTTCCCAACTCTCGAACGATATCTCTCTCTCTCTCTCTCTCTCTCTTTGTTCTTTCCCGCGTCGTTTCTCTGACTAATGTCTTCAAAACTTTTCCCGGGAAAAAGACATGAGTTGAACACACCCCTGATGACCGACAACGAAGACGACGACGACCTGCGATGCACGTCCGTCCTCATGCTCGGCGAAGCGATACAGGATGAAACGCCGTTACTCGACGTCGCGACCGCGGTTGAATCCGCGGTGCACGCGTCGTTATCTTCTTCGTCTTCGTTGTTAGCGTATAAACAAAAAGTTCGCTTTTTAGCCGCGAACATAAAGAGGAACGAACGAGTGCGCGAGAGTTTGCGGTTAGGCGTCCTCAAACCGTCCGAGGTGGTCGAGATGACGGACGAGGAGTTCATGACGGACGCGATGCGACGCAAAATTGAATCCATAAGAGTTAAAATGGATAAACAGAGCGAGCGAGCGGTGTTCGCGGACGGGATTGAGAGTAACAGTTACGTCTGCAAAGAGTGCAAAGGGACAAAGACGAAGTTTATACATCTGAGCGATACGAGAGACGTGAGGAAAGCGGAGACGTGGGGGAACTCGGACGAGGAGAGTAAGGTTTTAGTCGTGTGTTCGACGTGTAAAAACGAGTGGGTGTGTAGCATATTGTAAAAAAGCGTCAAAGTTGTTATTATTTACACAAGGTGACGAAATCGTAACCCACGATGAATTTTCCGTCGCGTCGGATGGTCCATCGCATGGCGTCGTCCCAAACGGTCGCGTTTTCCGGCGCGTTGCCGTGTAAGGCTTTCTTCATGAGCTTCTGCCAGAACGTGTCGGCGTCGAGTTTACCATCCTTTCCGCTCTTCTTTAAGAGCTTTTTAGCGAGCGAAGACCAAGGCGCGCTTTTGGCTTTCTTCTCGTCCGCGTCGTCTTCGGGGACGACGTCGCCGTCGAGCGCGATTTTTTTGCCTTCGAAATCGTGACCGACTTCTTTACCAGCGCTGCTGAGTCCTAGACCTCTGTGCGACGATTTCGTGGTCGCCGTGAGGTGCGCGCGTTCGAAGAGTTCAATTTGTTCGTCTTCGGTAAAGCCGAGTTTGTTCTTGTTTTTGTTCGTCGCGTCGTTGTTATTACCCGTCGCGTTATACCCGTCACTATCTTTCCCGCAACCTTCTTGACAAAACCCGAACGCGTGTCCCCACCAATCTTTCGGTTTCGGAGGAAACGTAAACTTCGTCATCACCATCTCGTCCGAAGGCGAGCCTTCCTTATCGCTATTTTTACAATCGCCCTTGTCCTTCTTCTCTTTCTTCGATGATTTCTTCTTTTTCTTCTTCCCTCCGTCGTCATCATTTTTCTTACTATCGTCGCTATCTACTTTCTTATCGTTGCTACCATCGCTATCGTTTCTATCGTCGTCGTCATTGTTGTGATTCGCTCTCACTTCCTCCAATCCGCCAAACGCGCCGCCGCCTAAAATCGCGTTCAAATCCTCGTAGCTGTAATTCCGCATCTTCTCCCGCTCTCGCTTGTGATACCTCCCCGCGTGGCCAACCGCGCTTCTGGGTCGTTCCGGAACGTCCATCTCGTCTTCTTCTTTCTTCTCGTCGTCGTCTTTCTTCCGCTTCTTCTTTTCCTTCTTCTCCTTCTTCTTGTCCTTCTTTTTGTTGTCTTTATCGCCTTCGTCGTCCTCGTCCGCATCGTCTTCCTTCTTGTAATCCTGCAATCCTTTCAAAACGGATTCGAAATTCTTTGCGTTTCTCGTCCAATCCGCGCCGACGACTCCGGTGTTATCTCTCCTGTCCGTGCCTAAACCGGCGTTGTGTTCTCGCCTCGACGCGTGCAAATGTTTCTTCAATCCGCTCTTGTTCGGGCCTAAACCGGTACCTTCTTGCCAGCCTTGCTTTTTCAAGATGCGCATGCCAAACGAGTGGATGTCTATGCCTTGGTACTTTTGATTGATCGCGGCGATTGGCGCGTTCGTCGTCGCCGCGGATGTTCCGGCGGTAGCGGTGGCGGCGGTTCCCTCTCTCATTTTTTCCAGTGAGTGGCGGCCGGTTTCCCCAAAAAGCACGGAGTCTCTCTCTCTCTCTCTCTTTTTGCGCGCGCGCGCGGATGCTCAACACTACGTCTGAACAACAGATGTCGCGACTCGAATCGTCTGCGACGCGGCGAGACCTGCGAATAACTCCGGGATCGCGATCGCGTGCGCGCTCGGGAGTGTGTGCTTCCTTACGAAGAAAAATTGAGGCGCTTTGTTTTGTGGTTGTTGTTCTCGGATTTTAGAGCTTATCAATCTTATTACAAAAATGTGTTAACACTCTCCTGTCCTCTCGCGCTCACGAAAAGAGCGCCCTGATTTTTGCTTCCGCGTTCAACTCTTCGCTCAGCTTTTCTTGAAAGTTTGAGACGGCGTCTGCGTGCACTCGCGGCTTTTTCTTTGGCACTCCGAAGGATTGTTCGAAGGCGTCGGCGGCGGCGGCTTCGGCGCGGACGAGATTTCGGAGAGCGTTTTCGTCGTCGTCGGCTTCCTCATCGCGTTTGGAATCGTGCGAAACTTTTTCTTCTGCGAATTGGTCGTCCTCCTCGTCGTGGTCGTCGGATGGAAAGTGCAAAGAGATTGAAGGATACTCCGTCAGCTGTGTTGGAGATAAATGCGAGAGAGGACTTCGCCCGCGCTTCTTTGCGGTACTCGTCCCAATGTCGATCGTTCGCTTCTTACTGCTCTCAGAAAGTACCGAGTGCGTGAACGCGTCGCCGCGGACGTACGCTTTCACGTTTGCCGTGTTCGCGTGCAAAGAGAGCGTTCGCGATTCACAGAGCGAAAGTGCCGTTCGCACGCAATCGAATCCGGCGCGTTGGAGATGTCGTCTCGCAGCTCCACTAAATTCCGAGTCCTCCAACGAAGCGACGTACTGAAGCAACGTTTCAAGAACGTTTCTGTTGTTTTCTGACGAATCCGCCGGCGGTCGGGGAAGTTTTGCTCTATCGAGTTGGTCGATTAAATATGGCACATCTTTACGCCAAAGCGGGTCTGGGACATTCTCAAAGAACATTCTCTTCTCTTTGTTCGCGTACGCGCTCGATAACTCAACGTACGGCCAGAAATCGTTATCTTCCTCGCAAGCCTCTCGTACTTTCTCCTTCACGTTATCAAGGGCTTCATTGAAAGATTCAACGACTACTTTGAAGTCCATCAAGGAAATATTTTCCCTAGCGTCTTGCGTGTTTGAGGAATCAGCCAGTACTTTCCGTTCGAAATCAGTTGCTACGGGGGCAAATTCTTGCTCGAGCACTTCTGCGAGCGACGTTTCGATACGATTCGGAATACCGGTGAACGCTTTTCCGCATCTTTTAATTTGGTTTTCGAGTTCGCGATTGATTTTTTCAATGAACAACGCGTCTTTCTTCTCCATCGCAGACTCTTCCGCTTCACTGGCCGCCGCCGAGGAAAATCGCGCGAAAGCGTCGTCCACGCGCATAATCAAAGCTGACGACGGTACTCTCGCCTCTCTGAACGCTTTTTCGATCAGTTTCTTCGATGAACTTGAGCTATGATCTTTCCTCGACGCTGCGATAACTAAAAGAGGCGCATTACCACGCTTCGTCACGGCGGCGAAACGTCGCAATCGATGCACTTCGTTTCTCGAAATTTCCTTCATTTTCGTTCGCGGATTTTCGTATAGAGACGAGCAATCGAGCACAAAGCATCCAGCGGAGAGACCGGCGACTTGTTCCTCATACTTTTTCTCGTCTTTTTCCTCGTCTTGTTGCGAGCGTGCTGTCCAAGATTTACCCGGAATGTCTCTAATAACTACCCAATGAAACGGCTCTTGCAACGAAAGTTTCGACGCATATGACGCTAAAACCGTGCCTTCTTCTATGCTGCTTCTGTTTGTCACAGCTGCGCTTTTTGATAATTTTGCCCGCAACCAAGCCGCAACAGCTACGGCATTTGGTGATCTCGTGCCTCTGTGCACGGACGGAGGTTCGTATTCCGCACCGCTACATAAAACGAATTTCCAAATGCGTGTCCGCCTCGCTTCACCTTTTCCAGTCGCAGCAAACGCGCGAGTAGATTCCAAGATTTTCGGGACATCGAGCGGTCTCGCGAACGAGGAAGAGACATCGACCAATGTTGTCGTTTGTACAGCAAGCGTGCGAAGGTAAGCTTCGTCCTTCTCTTCTCTTTCGCTTTTCGTCTCCTTCGGTATCGACAACTCAACGTTTCTTTTCCTAAGCAAGTTGCGCAAATCGTTCGCCGGAGCTTGCTGCTTCTGTTGAGTGGAAAAGGTTGGAGAGGCAAATGTCGAAGGCGACGATGCCATCATGGATAAAGCTTTCTCTTTCCTTCTTAGCGCGATTTTCTCGTCTTTTCTCGTTCGCCAACGCCACAGAAACAATTTCAAAATCGCTTTTCGATTCTTTCGAAATCGACGCAAACGAATTGCTTCCAGTCGTTCTCGCTCTTTGCGTTCTTCCTCGGCTTTTTTTCGCGCCAGTTCAGCTTGACGTCTCTCCTCTTCGCGCCTCTTCCGTTCTTCCTCTAAGCGAAGCTTTTCGGCTCTTTCAGCTTCCAAGCGTATCCGTTCTTTCTCTTGACGCTCGCGTTCTAGCTTTTCTTGACGCTCGCGTTCCAACTTTTCTTCACGCTCTCGAATCTCCTCCTCGAGCTTTTTCGCCGCTGCTTCCTTCTCAGCGCGCTCTTTCTCAGCGCGCTCCTTTTCGAGACGTATGCGCTCTTCTTCTTGTTTCCGTTTTAATTCTGCTTCTTTTTCTATGCGTTCTTTCTCTATGCGTTCTTTCTCTATGCGTTCTCGTTCAGCTTTTGCGCGCGCTTCTTCTTCGCGCTTCTTTGCTTCGAGCGCCAAGCGGGCTTCCTCCGCCTTCTTTGCTTCAATAGCAGCTTTCGCGCGTTTTTGTTCCGCTTCGACTCTCTGAATTTTTTCCCGCAGCTCTTGAGCTTCTTTTTGTTTTTTCGTGAGCTCTGGATTTTGATGCTGTTGTTGTTGTTGTTGTTGCTGCTGCTGCTGCTGCTGCTGCTGCTGCTGCGGTTGTCCAGCCTTACCTTCGGTGGCAATTTCGTCGTCTCGAACGATGAACTGTCGATATTTGTGATTGGTATTTGTTCTCACCAGAGGTGACTTTTTCGTCTCGAAATCTTCACTTGGATGCGAAAACGTCGTCGTGCGAAACTCGACGCACTTCCCGTCCTCTTGATGTAGAACGACTCTCAAACCGTGATGCAAACAAAGCGCTTCTGTTTCCGTTTCGCTCGCACGAAAAATCCGCGCGAGCTCTTTGATCGAGAACGGACCTTTTGCCATGCTCTGGTTAAATCTTTCGAGCGTTTTAGAACGAATTTTGACGAAGTATTTGTGCAGGACGCACTTTTGAACGTAAGTCGCTTTCTCAACCAACTTGAAAAATTTCGCGCAGTTCACGTCGATGTACGCACTTCTACACTCTAGAGCGAAATTAACCGAAGCGTGGTTTAATATCGCGTTTCTAGCTGATCTTAAATCGCCTAGCATTTCGTGAGTGGACACAGAATACCTCCCATGCGAGTCAATGCGCAACAACAATTGCAACGCGAACATTTCAGCCTCGTGATCGAGCGGCAACGCTTGCTGCTTCGCTCGATGGTCATCGTATATGTGACGCAACGTCGTTAAAGTCTTCGTGAGTTGCTCAACGTTCAAATGTGAATTGTGACCATCTGGAGATATTGCCGTCGCTGCGTCTTCACAGAGTTCGTGCTCAGATATTATTGCGTAGCGGACCATCTGTTGCAACGCGCTCGCTGCGAACGCATCGTACATTTGCTGCAAACTTAAATCTTGTCGAACAGAGCGCAAACGATCCCACAGAAACTTCGATTTTACGACAAACGCTTCGGGTCTTTCATCGAGAATACGCCACAGATGCGTCATTGTTTTCGCTAAACCGAATTTAGTTCTCACCATGTCTGGCTGCACGCCGTCTACAATGCGCGTGTACTTTTTGCAACACAAATCGACAGACGTTTTGTTTCTATTTGATGCGTCTACGCGCTCGAAAAGTTCCAAGTCGCCTTCTTCGCTCCGTCGTTGAAGCTCGGATGTTGGACACATTTCGTTACACGTCCCGGTGATGTGTTTTTCAGACGTCGCTTTGTGCAAATCATCCCCGAAATCTTCCGCCGTCGTCTTCCCCTCTTGCTTCCTGGGAACTGTTTTCCCGAAAGGAGACGATCCTTGCACCCCACCACCGAATGGTCCAGTCTTTGGCAAGGGAGGTGCGGTTGCATTCGCGCCTACGTCGCTTCCGAAAGGAGAGAACGAGGGCTTTGCAGTCGCGTCTGGTGTTGTTCCAGTCGTAGCGATACTACCAATTTGTGTCCGAGGCGCTGGAATTTTCAATCCAGACGCCGTCGTTTTCACCTCGTTCAAACTTCCTCCAAAACTACCACCTCCCATCGATGCTCCTCCGAAACCGGATTGATTCTGCGTGTGTGCTTCCTTCTTATCTCCACCTAGCGCTGTAGCAGCGGTCGCATTCCCACCACCGAATGGCGCGAATGGAGACGACGACGTCGTCGTTGCAGGAGCGAATGGAGACGCGTTCGCGTTTAAGTTTTGCTGCGCCGGTTTCGACACCGGCGCGCCGAAGAGGCCGCTCGTATTCGCATTCACGCCTCCACTTCCGAACGGATTGCTGCTCGCATTGGTAGGGTCAGTCGACGATGGCGCGCCACCAAATGGCGATAGATTGGAGGCGAACGGCGAGTTCTTGTTCATAGTAGTGGTGGTAGCGTTGTTGGTATTTAATCCTCCATTTCCTCCCCCGAACGCGGATCCAAAACCGCCGCTTCCACCGCCAAAAGGCGCAGCGGGAGTAGGAGCCGCCGTGTTTCCAAACGGACTGCTGGTGTTATTGCTCGCGTTTTGTACATTCAGCGATCCAAATCCTCCACCACCACTACCACCTCCAGACGTCCCAAAACCTCCGCCAAACACAGACGACGTCTGCGCCGTCCCGAAAGCAGTCGAGGTCGTCGTCGCGCCGGCGTTTCCAAAACCGGCGCTCGAAGTGCTTCCAAAACCAAACCCACTAACACCACCAGCACCACCACCACCGAACGGATTCGCGCTCGCCGCTGGAGCCCCAAACGGAGAAGGCGAAGACGAAGGCATCGCGGCGTTGTTGTTGTTGTTATTGTTGTTGCTAAATCCTCCACCCATGCCTCCGCCTTGAGATTGTTGATTGAAACCGCCGAAAGGACTGTTGTTGTTGTTGTTGTTGTTGTTCGCAGCACCAGCAGCACCTCCAAAAGGCGACGGAGCGCCGCCTATTCCAAACCCTCCACCACCAACACCAACACCACCCGCGCCAAAACTCCCGGCGTTAGCGTTCGCGCTCCCGAACGGAGAAGACGACGCGAACGGGGTAGCAGCATCACCACCGTTACCATTCGCGTTGTTGTTCTGTTGTTGATTGAATCCACCGGCAGCAAACGGAGACGGATTTTGATTCCATCGCGAGTTATTATTATTATTATTATTATTATTATTACTATTGCCTCCCCACATGACTCTCTCTCTCGGGTTCTCTTTTCTCCCTTCTCGAACGGCCGCGCTACCGCATCTCTTCCTGCGTTTGCGTCCGCGCGTGTGCGTGTGTGTGTTTTATCGGCTCTTTCCGCCTTACTTTATATAACGAATTCGGTTCGCTCCTTTTTCTTCATTTTTTTTTCGGGAAAAAACAAAAAAGGAGAGAGATGTCATCGTCAACATCAACGTCGATATCGAGCGCTCATCTTCTCGCCGCGAGGAGAGCTGCGAGGAGGAGCGAGAGGACGATGAAAACCACCTCTTCTTTTTCTTCTTCTTCTTCGAGGCGGTCGTGGAGACGCCGAGGGATGACGACGACGACGACGACGATGATTGGACGCGCGCGGGTCGACGACGACGGAGAACGAGAGCCACAAACAACGTCTCCAGAAGAGGAGGAGGAGGGAGAAGAAGACGTCTATCGAAGGCCACCGTCGAATCAGTCTCTCGGCGCGCTCAGTCGAATGGAAACGGTGAGTCAGAAACCGCTGTTTACGATTGGTGTGTTCGCGGACGCGCAGTACGCGGATAAAGAGAACGGTAGTTACGGCACGAGGAATAAGTACTTTCGAGATGCCAAGGAGAGGCTGAAACGGTGCCTGAGCGAGTTTAGCGAAAACGCGGATAAGTTGACGTGCGTGATTAATTTGGGAGATCTTTACGACGGTTACAACGAGGACGACGGGGAGAACTTGTATTTTCGAGACCAGACGAGATGGTCGGAAGAGGTGAAGGCGAGAAATATGAGAGAGTTTGAAGAGATGGTTGAGATCATCGAGACGAGTTTGTCGAGAGATTTGCGACTGGTTTCCGTTCTCGGGAACCACGACATGGCGGTTACCAGAGAGGTGTTTAAACAGAGGATGAACATAGGTAAGGAGGATTATTACAAGGTGGATTTACCGCGGAATTGGGTTTTGCTCTGCTTAGACACCACGGACATGAATCCGAGGTATGTGGAGGAGAACAGCGAGGCGTGGAAAGAAGGACACGCGTGGTTAGCTTCCAAGACGGAGGAGTTTAAGAAAAGAAACGCAAAACCGTGGTCGGGTGGTATCGCGAGGCAGCAATTTGACTGGTTGAAGCAACAGATCGACTTAGCCGAGACAGAAGGGAAGAAAGTTATCGTGTGTTCTCACAACGCCCTGGCGCCTGGAGCTGCCAGGGAAGGCATGGTGGCCTGGAACGCCGACGCGATTAGTAGCTACTTTGAATCCAAGTCAGAAACTGTAAAGATGTGTGTTGCAGGCCATGACCACCCAGGTGGTTATATAAATCGCGGGAACGTGCACTATTGCACGATTGAAGCCATGCTAGAAGCTGATTGTGGCACGTCGTATGGGTACCTGGAAGTGTACGAGCACGAGTGCATCTTGAGAGGCGTCGGTGCGTGTAAATCGAGACGAATGCGCACTTCCGAATGGGGCAAGTTTACGGGCATTGCCAATTTTGGCATGTTAACTGGAGACATCGATGTCGCAGATTCCAACGCGAGAGAAGAGGAAAAAATAGCGGATTGGATAAACGAACAACTTCGATCGCCCACC
>Ga0255771_1003094_pt1 | contig 16008 bp, 11 predicted proteins | sample 011ome_19_FD_179969 | JGI IMG/M metagenome (GOLD analysis project Ga0255771, IMG submission 179969) | Coastal salt marsh microbial communities from the Groves Creek Marsh, Skidaway Island, Georgia - 011510BT metaG (version 2) | ecosystem: Environmental > Aquatic > Marine > Intertidal zone > Salt...
TCGTTACCAACAGCGGCAACATCAACGAGGCCTTCCTCGGCAAGGGAAATCAGGTTTTCGATTTCTTGTCGATTTTTTTCGGGGTCGGTGCCCAGCCAGGCGCCCACCAGCGTTTTCAGTCCGTGTTGTTTGGCAACACGGGGGATCAACTCATTGCCCGCAGTGACAGAAAACGAGCGGATCCAGTTAAAGTGCGGCGCCAGTATCGCCATTCGTCGCGATATTTGCTCAACAGATAGCGGATCGCCGGGTTTTTGCCCCTCGGTATAAGCGCTAAAGGCAATGCCATGCATTTTTTGCTCCAAAAGCGCACTCAAACGCGCATCCAGATCATCGCTGTCAGCTGAAGGATTACTCTCAGTCAACAGATAATGTCGTTTATCGTCTCTTCGTGACATTGTTTTTGTCGCCGCCTCAACTCAGTACAGGTCATCCAGCCTCGATCGTATTGGCCTCTGCGCCATTACACACCACCTATGCGACGAGCCGCACTATTGTCTGGATAAGCTGGGAGATGAACCTCAGGTTCTGTGGAAGACGAAGCCGATGTGACCGTCCAAGATTGGCTTACCCTGATCCCCAGAATTCGAAGTGGTTACGGGCTAATCCCGCTGAGTAATTGGCGGTGACGCCGCAAATGGCTTAATACCAAAATGCGGGTAAATTTCTTCCGGAAAATACAGCACACCATTTGACGCTACCATTCTAATCTCGCGGATAGCATTGAGCTTTACGATCGGATTGCCCGAGACCAAAAAGAAATCTGCGTATTTGCCTTTCTCGATTGAACCCAAGTCTTCGCTCTGGCCCAGATACTCGGCCATATCCCAAGATGCTCGCCTCAGCACTTCTGCAGGCGACATACCCAGCTGCTCGAAAAGCTCAAGCTCGCGGTGATAGAAGAAAGATCCGCCCAAATCAGTGCCGGGAACCAGTAACCCACCGCGACGATGGATTTCTGACAGCACAGCCATAATGAACTCAAATGCAGCGATATAGTCAACACGTTCCTGTTCTGACTCAGTGCCAAACATCTCCTGCTTAAGTGATCGCTGCTCATTGGTCGGCAGGTGATCGATAATCGCTCTAGCCATGGGCGCTACTTCGCCATCAATTGCCGTTAACCCGTATTCATGTATGGCGATCGTGGGGTCGTGAACAATACCCAGAGTAATCAAATTATCCAGTGTCTCCTCAACGAGACCATCCCGGATCGACAGATTCTGAAAGCGTTTCATCGCGGTAAAGCGAAATAAAGTTCGAGTGTCCTCCTCTGGAGCCAGGACCCAACCAAGCATGAGTTGATTGGCATGGGTAATCTCGTCAAATCCCACCTCAATCATTTTATCGGCTGTTGAAAAAGCAGGCACATGGCCGGCAACTCGCATGCCTAGTTTGTGAGCTTCCGATACCAGAGTTTCGGCCCACTCCGGCTTCATCGAGTTGTAAAGCTTGACTTGATGAAAATCTCGCGATCCACACCATCTCACCATTTCCAAAGCCTCGTCGAGGGTAGCCACGGTCTCGCCCGAAGAAGCTGAAAAAGGGCTTTCACCCTCTATAAAACAAGAACGAGTAATGCGCGGCCCTGCGATCAGTCCGGCGTTAATGCGATCCATGAGGTCTTCCAGAACGGCATTTTCGTTGCCCATGTCGCGGACTGAAGTAACGCCTGCTGCAATATTGAGTAGAGCGTTGTCCTGACCCAGGTGTCCATGCATCTCAAACATTCCCGGAACCAGTGCGCCACCCTCACCATCGATCAACACCTCGTCGGTTAATGTCGGACTCTTGGCAGGCTGCACACTGGCAATTCGCTCCCCGTAAATCACAACATCCTTGGGCGTTGTCAGCGACAATTCTTTGGGGTCGAAAATACGAACATTGCGAATACGTACCGGACGGTCAAACTGATGAGCGACCTCCGCCTGTATATTGACAAAACGATCAGTCGAAAGCTCTTCAGAGAGTGCCCTCAACTGATGCTCAATCGCTTCAAAGCCCTCTCGGAGAATGGCTGAGCGCGGACTTGCGGTTCCAAAATACTCATTGTCGGCGTCAAAAAACACCAAGCGCGGCGCCGTATCCAACCCGAGAATCTGGTATGCCGTAACCTCTGCCTTAACATCGCCACTTTCAATCACTCTAGTCCATCGCTTCACTACCGACGCCTCACCACCGGGATAGACCGAGGTTTTTCCGTCGGGGGTTTTCAGCAAAACACGAACGAGTAGACTATTGGCGTAACTACTGCCACTCTGATTAATGTAAAAGTCAGGCCTGTCATCATAGGTCGCATCTCCCGGGCCCGTTGCATCCCGCCAGCGGGCAACGTTATCGTCAGCCTGAAAGTACTCCTCAACCGGACTGCCAAAGGTCGTAGTTCCCACAATTTTCCAATCAATGGGAAAACCACGTTGATCCAGTTTCAATGTCTCAGAGAAAGTGGGACCGCGACCATTCTGCTTATAGTCGAAGTCAATAGAGATGTAATCTCCCTCGGTATCGACAATAAGGTGGCCGGTATCTTCGCCCGATACCAAAACGCGATAGATCACTTGATCCGCTGATACCGGGACAGCGAGCATCGACAACAAAACAGAAATCAGCATCCACGATGGTTTTTTTGTGACACCAGCCGTCATTGTCATGGCTATCCGCCTCTCCACTGAATAAACCACCGGATTCTACAACCCCGAGCCATCGGCAGAGTAGATCACCCAAATCTTGCGATACCCTGTAGTTTGCCACGTACCCGTCCACTCCTTGGGAATCGTCACCGCCTCTCCCGCGCTCACATCGATAACCGTGCCGTCCGTCGACGTGAGGGTGACGCCGCCCTCCAGAAAAAACATGAACTCATCTACGCCATAGGGCTCAGCGATCTCGAAGCGCTGCGCGCCCGCCCGATACATGCCTGAGGCAAACTTTTCGTCAGTGGATTTAAGCGATGTGATATCGAGTACCTTACCCCCCGGCTCATCGGTCACTATGACGTTGGGGTCTTGGAAGGCAGCGCCCGCTAAATCGGCCGCTGAAAGCTTGGCCGGGTGCCGCTCTTGGCCAATGGCTGCATGACTCAGCACACTTACAACCAAAAGAACAAGAAACGTGGTGATACGGCGTGTCGGTGCATGCTCCATGGTTGCGGCTTCCTCTTGGTAGATTACATGGCGTACTTGGTAGGGCCTTAAACCCCAACAAACGGTGTACCGCTTTATAGCATTAAGCCAGACGGATCTGCTCATTTACGGCGCGGTCGGCTGCATCAATCGCACCGTCAATATAGGCGTGAGCTTCAGAATCTGAATTGGCGATGGATATGCGCCCGATTTGTGCACGACCTGCAATATGCGGTCCGCTGTAGCGACCGTAACTTGGATCGATGCCCACCCCCTCATATTCATACGCGTAGCCATGGGGCCAACGGTTCAGCGTGATGCCTGCCATATCCCGCTCCACGTCAAACCCATGCGGCCCGAGCATGCCGTCAAAGTGCGCAAAGATATCCTGCTCAAAGTCGGCAAAGGACATTTGCAGCAATTTGGCACGGCCTGCTCGGTATTGATCTTTAGCGGGCAAACCCGGCTCGCGAGGAGAATGCCAGGCTGTCACCAGAATGGGCTGATCGGTGCGCTGCGGGTATTGGTAGCGACCCAGACTCACCGGAAAATCCAAGCGCAGATACTGAAACATAACGTTTCCTGGCGAATAAGCATGGTAGTAACCCGCATCTTGAAATGCCTGCCAGTTGCGCAAGGCAAAAGTTCCTAACACAAAGGGAATTTTGGTCGCCTCCGAAATCGCCGCCTTCTGGGCATCACTAGCCTCGGGGCAGACATGAGGAACGATCTGGTTGTAACAGGCCATGACTACGTGCCGCGCCCGAACGCGGTGAAGCGCCCCTTCGCGGACATAAACAACGTCAACAAACTCACCGTCAGGTGTATTACGTGCCTGCACGACGGTACTGTTGAGCCTGATGCGGACGGGATTTTCTGCCCGGTCCAGCTGCTCATAGTCTGCCTTTGCGGTCACCAAGTCTTCCATCGTCTCGCCGGGAATAACCCCCGGAATCAGATGCCGTACCAACGCTCGGGCCACACTGGCATTGCCATCAGGAAATTTATAAATGTAGGGCTCCTCCACACCGTGGTCGGGCCGTACGCCCACCTCGTCAGTGCCCGGAAACCAATACAGTGCCGCCTCCCACGCCGAGATGGCCTCCCAGCCCGCGCCCATCATGGGTAACCAGGAATCCTGCAGTACCTGTCTGACCGATGCGGGCTGCGCAGCATATTCGTCCAACCACTGGAGGTAACTCGTACTGCGCAGAATCGCCTCGCGCTCCTCCAAAGTTTTACCGTCCATGTAGTCGACTCCGCCAATCAGCAGCCGCGAGAACGATGGCTTGTCGGCCTCGGGAATCGGCATCTGATTCACAATCGACGTCAGGCGCTTATCCCCACTGCCCCATAAATCAATGAGCGGGCGATCCCACCAGTCATAAATCGGGTTATCAATCAGCGCACGCCTGCCGAAGGTGGCGGCGTCAAAATAGAGGCCCTGACCCATTTCTCTTTTATCGAAGAAATCCTGATCAAAATATTGGTTGAACCGTTCAACGTAGATACCCACGTCGCGCAGTAACTGGGACGCTACTTTTGAGTAAGCCGACGGAGTATCGATAGCCTGACTGCCGCCATAGCCGATTAGCGTCTTGCCATCGACCGACAATTCATTGCGCCGCGCGTGCCCGCCAAAGTCATCGTGATTATCTAGAATCAATATGCGTACGCTGGAACCTGCGCGATCACGAAAAAACTTTGCGGAGGAAAGCCCTGACACGCCACCGCCCACTACTACCAGATCGTAGTCAGAATCGGTTTGCGCCTCAGGCGCGGTAAAGGTTTGCCCGGCTCGCGCAAGGGAGTGAGCGATTTCAAACGTACCTGCCACACTGCCGCGCATGCCCGTCCATGCGGGGGGGTAGTAATCCGCGCCGAGCGCTGTGTCGGGGAGCAAACCCTTCGCCATCGCCTCCAGCGGCGTCAGCGGCAGACCCGCGACGCCAATTGCGACACCATTGAGAAAGTCTCTCCGCGAAAAAGATCTTTTCAATCAATCGCTCCTTGGGTTTTGATAGAGGCGGTCTACCGCGCCGCCCCATCATATTATGCGCGCTAAAAAAGGGTAGCCTCTTAACCCTGCACAGCATCTGAAGCAGAATTGGGTGGGATTTCCCGCCTTTGACAGCGCACATACAGCACAGGAATCAAAGATGGCAAGCGATCGCATCATTCAGAACGCCTATTACGTATCCGATCTCGACGCCGCGATCGCGCGCTTTCACCAGCTCTGGGGCCTGGGGCCCTTTTTTGTTCGCCGGCACATTGCACTCGACAACGTCGTCTACCGAGGAGAGCCGTCGGAGCTTGATATTTCAGCGGCCTACACTCAATCCGGCGACATTATGATCGAGCTGGTCACGCAACATAATGATGCGCATTCTACTTTCAGAGACCGATATCAACCCACAGAGAGCGGCTTTCACCACGTAGCGCTGGCATTCGGTGACCACGATCAGCAAGTGAAGCGCTTCAACGAGCTGGGCTACGCCTCGGTCACCAGCTTCAAAACAGCGGAGGGGCGTGGCGCGACGTACCTCGATACTGTTGCGGCCATCGGCCACGCGACCGAAATCTACCTCGTGAACAATAGCCTGCGGGAGTTGTACGCTACTGTCAGAGATGCTTCAAACAGTTGGGATAAAAAATCGTTAAAAGTCGAAATAGCTTAAGGCTCCGGGCACAAAATTGCTGAGGGGTGACCATAAATTATGGTTTGCTTAAATTTTTATTACTGACCACTTCCCCCATTGTGATCCGTTTCTCTCAACATGCCTGAGACGATAGTGAGCGGCACATTAAAAAGGCCGGCTAAGCCGGCCTTTTTTAGGAACGATCCTCTAGAAGGAGTACCCGACCTCAAGGCCATAGGTTCTCGCCTGGCCACCAAAACGCTGGTAGTTGAATGCCGCGCTGATAATGTCGGCATAATTTTCTTCAGCAAGATTTCTGCCCCACAAAGAAATACGCCAGTTGTCATTCACGAATCGGACGCTCGCATCAAAAATACCGTAGTCATCAATGGTTCTTAGCTCGTTGTTGGTAACGTCTGTAAAAAAACCATCTCGCCACGCGTACTGCGCACGGAAGATAAGGTCTCCTCGATTAGCGAGCGGGAATCGGTACTCGCCTCTGAGGGTGTATTCAAAGTCTGGCACTCGCTCAAACTCCAGTTCCTTCGCTAAAGCTTCATTTTCTGCATCAGTGGCGGCGCCTAGATTCAAACCTGTGAACTCCTTGAATTCTGGGTCGATCCAGCCGACTCCCGCCATCAACGTTAACCTATCGGTCGGCAGCCACGTCAGTTCCGCCTCGATACCCGGAATTTCGGCTTCTGCAGCGTTTCGCAGCAACTGCAACGGATTACCCAGCGCATCCTCGCCATTCGTGGTGCGCTGGATTTCGTCATAAATAGTAAAGAAGCCAGTCAAGTTAGCCCTCAGTCGACCGTTGGCAAAGTCTCCTTTCATTCCGATCTCATACTGATCAGCCTGCTCGGGGTCAGCGGGGCCCAAGGCGGCGACGCTAGGCGCCCGCGCGTTATAGTTCCCACTTCGAAAACCGCGAGTCCAGCTACCCCAGAACATCAGGTTGTCTCCGGGGCGGTACTCCAGTGCCAGCCTGGGGGAGGTGTTGCTCCAGTCTTCTCCCAGAGCAGCTTTTTCGTCAGAGCACCCTGTAAAGCCGGGCCCGGCACATGGCGTCAACAAAGTTACGTTCAGATCTTTTTCTTCTCGACTGTAACGTATCCCTGCATTCAACGTTAACGAGCCAGCAAAACGCCAACGCACATTACCAAAGAGCGCAGTGCTTTTTACGTCTTGGGTCCAATCTGATTGGATGTAGTTGTAATCAAAATGATCCCGACCCGCCGTTAAACCGGAAAATTCTCTTCGCTCTATCACGCTCTGTTCTGCGTCGAGATAAAAACCACCGATGATGTAGTCGACACGATCATTGACCTCTGCCGCGTAACGCAGCTCTTGGGAAAACTGGCTGGCTTCCTCTACGTTATCTGGGAAATGAATCAGCAAAAAAGGGGTGCCATCAATATCGTTGCTGGATGTAAACGTGAGATCCCTCCATCCTGTTACCGAGGTCAGGGTGCCACTACCCACCGCCCAATTAGCCTCTACCACCAATTGCTGTATTTCGGTATCGCTCTTGCCCACCAAATCGTGATTTACATCAAACTGGTCAGTAGGCGGGGTGTAGCCAAACAATCTGAACATGGTCGACGGTGGAGAACTGGGCTCTACGAAAGCTTGCGTTGCACCTGATCCGCCGTCGTCTTCAAAGTACTGGCCATACACGGTTAAATCGAAGTCAGCGCTGGGCTGCCAGGTTATTGTTGGTTTGATGAAGATGCTGTCCTGCTCATTTTGAGTTTGAGTTGGTGTACCCGGGTCCGAGCCGGTTGGATTTAAATCAGTGGGGACAAACGTACCGCCATTATTGTCTTCAAAATAACCGTCAAAACTGCGGTATTGCATGGCTAATTTGGCACGAACCGAACCTGATAAAGCGCCCTGCACAACGCCCTCAAGCTGTACGAGCGACTGCGATCCCACACCGGCTTTTACTCTTCCACTGAATTCTTCTGTTGGCTTTCCGGTGCGCATTTGAATGGCACCTGCGATAGAGTTACGGCCGAAGAAAATCCCCTGCGGGCCTCGCAATACCTCCACCATCTCATAGTCAAATGCATCAAGCTGACCCGCTATTTGCGTGGCGACCACCATGCCATCAATCATGACGTTTACCGTCGGGTCTAGTGTTCTAATACTGTTTGCCCCTGTCCCAATGCCGCGCATTGAAAACGTTGCAAACCCGGGGAAAGTGCTCACTGGCTGTAATTGCACATTAGGTGCCAAAAAACCGATGTCAGTAATGTCGACTACATTTGCGTTTTCCAACGCATTTGATGAAAGCGCAGTCAAAGCAATTGGAACATCTTGCGCAGATTCCGCTCTTCTTGACGCCGTAACCACAACTTCTTCCAACACAGACGTTTCGGATTGCGCAACAACGGGCGAAATCGTCAACGCTGAAAGCTGCAACGAAACAGCAATACCTATCAGCCTTAATTTAGCAATCATATCGACTCCTTAAATTAACTTGAGTTATTGTTTTTTTAGCATGTACTACGTTAGCACACTTAGAAATGTGCTTCGTAAGCTTTGTAGCAAGAAATTTCGGCGCCTCTCCTTTTTCTCTTACCAATCATATTGATTGGGAAGCTCATCATGATCGGCCCATGTCGGTTATAGATTGCGCGGGTGCACACCGTGAAATAAGACCATAATTATTTTGTAAGACCGAAGACACGCTGACATCCACTAGGGCCCCATGACTTTGAATTTTCGGTAGGATGCTAGGGCTAAGGCGCGCTACTGTGAAAGTGGAGAGCTTATGAATCAGTCTTGCCAATGCCCGTGTGGCAGTAACCAGTTCTCTACCCATGGAGAGCCGATTGTCCGCTTTTTCTGTCACTGCACCATTTGTCAAAAAAAATATAACGCCCCTTTTGCCGATGTCGTGCTGTTCAAACTCGGCAACGTCACGGTACCGGACCAGGCGGTGACCTTTGGAAAATACAAACGCGTTGCGGCGATAGACCGTGGTATTTGTGATCATTGCGATAAACCCGTCATGGCAAAAATGGGCAAAGACGACAAAGGCTACGCCTTCATTGCCGCTCAGAACTTTGCCAACCCCCACGCACTACCCGACAGCGCGATGCACGTTTTTTATGGCACCCGTAAGGAAGACGCGGATGACACCCTGCCAAAACACAAGAGCTGGTTCAGCAGCCAATTGGCATTTTTAAAACTGCTCAGGACAGCCGGCTAGAGCAACGTCGCTTTAGAGATGTACCGTGACCGTGGGTACTCGAGACGCTCGAAGCAAGTCGTTGGTCTTACTACCAAAAAACAAGGTTTTTAGCGGCGAGCGGCTGTAAGCACCCATAATCAGAAGGTCGATGTCACGATCGCTCAGGGCTCGCGTAATTTGCTGTTCGGGGTCACCCGGCAAATAAGCCGTCTCTACGGAAAACCCACCGCGTGCCAAGGTTTCTCGGGCCCAATGCAGCTGCTTCTCCGCTTCGGCGGTTTCTCTACCCGACATCACGACGTGCACCGGTAAGTCTGCAAGGGCTGGGTTACCAGCGATCAAAGAAATACACCCACGGGTCATACGTTTGCCGTCATAGGCGACCAGAAGGCTTTTGGGCTCGGTAAATTCGCTGGCGACGGTGAGAATCGGACGCCGGATGTTGCGGCTAATGCTCTCTACGTGTCGACCCAAGTCGCGCTGAGTATGTGCCGCTGAGCGCCCGCGTCGACCCAGCACATAAATTGCAACGTCCTGTTGCTGTTCATCGAGTGTATCCAGTAACTGCCCGTACCGCTGACGCGTATCAACATTGTCAGTCCCGGCCCGCTCACACCGCTGTTTTAGCGTATTGAGGAAAACACGGCCGCGCTCACGGATTTCTCGTGCTCGTTGACCCTCTTCTTCCGTGAGCCGGTTTAACAAATTTTCCTGAGCATCAAAGCCGATGGCACCACTGCGATCATCGCTAGTTGCTATTTCGGGATGGCGGTCGATGATATGAAGTAGCTCCAGTGGCAGTGAAAATCGACGCGCCGCCCAGGCACTGTAGTCGGCGACGTAATCTGCGTAGGGAGACTGGTCAACGCAAGCAAGAACTTTTTTAGATTGATTCATCGCGCGGTGTCAGTGTGGCAGCAGCAGATCTTCCGCATCTGCTTTGTCATGCAGCGCAAATCGATCCACCATCGTGGCGCTCGCTTCGTTTAATCCAATTACCTCGACATCGGCGCCCTCGCGACGAAACTTAAGGACAACTTTATCGAGGGCACTCACAGCGGTGATATCCCAAAAATGCGCTCGACTGACATCAATCTGCACTTTTTCGATCACCTCTTTGTAGTCAAAGGACTGACTGAAGCGATCAGCGCTGGCAAAAAATACTTGCCCCAACACGGTATAGGTTCGCAAACGACCTTCATCACCCGACTGGGATTTCACGACTAAAATGCGACCTACTTTATGCGCAAAGAAAAAGCCGGATAACAACACCCCTGACAGCACACCTTGCGCTAAATCGTGAGTGGCAACGGTCACTATGACTGTCGCGATCATAACGACACTGGAGCTCGGCGGATGGGTGCGAAGGTTGCGAATGGAATCCCAGTTAAAGGTGCCTATCGAGACCATGATCATGACAGCGACCAGTGCCGCCATCGGTATTTGCCGGACCCAATCACTAAAAAACAGTAATAAGAGGAGCAAGAAAATGCCCGCGCTGAGTGTCGACAGCCGGCCTCTTCCGCCTGATTTCACATTGATCACCGATTGCCCAATCATGGCGCAACCTGCCATGCCACCCAAGAAACCACTTGCGATGTTGGCGATGCCCTGCCCCACGCACTCTCGGCTTTTATTACTGGGTGTATCGGTGAGGTCATCGACAATCGTGGCGGTCATAAGTGATTCCAACAATCCCACGACCATCAATGTCGCAGCGTAAGGCAGGATTATTTGAAACGTCTCGAGACTGAGAGGAATATCAGGGAATAGGAAGATAGGCAGCGTAGAGGGTAAATCTCCCATGTCACCGACGGTTCGGACATCAACACCAAAATAAATGGAAATGGCTGTCAGCAGCACGATAGCTACCAGGGGTGAAGGCACCATTCTTGTGACGTAGGGCAATCCGTAAATAATCGCCAGACCCGTCGCGGCCATCACATATACCGCGTAGGGAACGTCAATCAACTCAGGCAATTGGGCCATAAAAATAAGGATGGCGAGTGCATTCACAAAGCCCGTCACCACCGAGCGCGAGACAAAGCGCATTAGCTCACCGAGCCGGATCCAACCAGCAACAATCTGCAGTATTCCCGTGAGAATCGTGGCCGCGAAGAGATACTGCAGACCATGCTCCCGAACCAAAGTAACCATCAGTAGGGCCATGGCACCCGTTGCCGCAGAGATCATGCCGGGCCGCCCGCCTGCAAAAGCAATGACGACTGCAATACAAAATGAGGCGTACAGCCCCACGCGGGGATCAACACCCGCAATAATCGAGAACGCGATGGCCTCGGGTATCAATGCGAGCGCCACCACCAGACCGGCGAGCAGGTCACTGCGAATATTGGAGAACCACTCCTGGCGGATTTTAGTCATGGGTCGACCGGAAAATTGATAAAGCAGAATGCGAGACCGATACGATGATCAACGGATAACGGATTGTTATCGGGCAACGGAGATAGCACGCTGGGTCCGAAATATCCCTTAACTGGCAATCCAGTTGGGCAATCACCGCATAGAAAGGGGCTAACAAGCGAGTTATTACACTCGATTGAGCGTGACTCGCACCGAGAAGGACTATGCCCGCCCTAGAGGAAAATTATGTCCCGCCCCATGAATAAAGCCTTTGGCTTCGGCACACAAATCCGAAAATCCCCTTTTTTTGATGCCACAGTGCGCTGGGGTGCAACTGATTTCTCGGTCTACAACCATATGTATATCCCGCGCTCCTTTGGCGACCCGGAGCAAAACTTCTGGAATCTGGTGAATGACGCCATCCTCTGCGATGTCGCCGTCGAACGGCAGGTAGAAATCACCGGCCCGGATGCGGCGCAGTTCACACAACTACTGACCCCAAGAAATTTGTCGGAGTGTGCGGTAGGACAATGTAAGTACGTGCTAATTACCAACGCCGAGGGCGGCATTATCAACGACCCTGTACTTCTGCGCTTGGCACAGGACCGGTTTTGGCTCTCCCTCGCCGACAGTGATGTGCTGCTGTGGGCCCAAGGGGTAGCGACTCATGCGGGCCTCGACGTCAAGATAAACGAACCAGATGTCTCTCCCCTTCAACTTCAGGGTCCAAAAAGCGGCGACGTCATGGAAGCGCTGTTCGGAGAGCGTATCCGTGATCTTAGGTACTACTGGCTAGAACACTTTGAGCTCGACGACATCCCCTTGGTGATCTCACGCACCGGCTGGTCGAGCGAATTGGGTTATGAGATTTATCTACTCGATGGCGCTCTCGGCGGACAGCTGTGGGAAAAAATAATGGCGGTCGGAGAGCCACTGGGACTCAAGCCGGGCCATACCTCTTCAATACGACGCATCGAGGGCGGCATGCTGTCGTATCACGCCGATATGGATGCGGATACAAATCCTTTTGAATTGGGCCTCGATCGACTGGTAGACCTCGACATGCCCGTAGACTTCATTGGCAAACCAGCACTACAGACACTCAAGCAGACGGGTATTACACGATCGCAGGTGGGGCTAGTCATCGAAGGTGATCCACTATCTGGCCCCAATACCGAGTTTTGGCCAGTGACGGCAGGTGAGAGGACTATCGGCAAAGTCACCTCAGCGGTGTACTCGCCCAGGCTCAAGCAGAATATCGCGCTGGCCATGATCTCGATTGACCACGTCGAAGTGGGCACGGTTTGTGAAGTTCAGTTGGCCGAGGGCGCGCGCGCGGCTACCGTTGTACCGAAACCTTTTTATGATCCTAAAAAACGTATTACCGCGGGCGCCCAGTGATATACCAGAAGCACGATGTCTGCGGCCGGGGCAGTGGTGTTGGAGTATGGGCTATCGTTACAACTTTTCGACGCACTGGCGCGACACCATCTCAAGTCAGAGCACGCACCCGCTCGCGCAGCTCGTTTTTACGAATTTTCCCAGTCGAAGTTTTCGGCAGCGTTTCTATCACCACACGTTTGGGTCGCTTAAAACCCGCGAGATGCTCACGAGCATGCGCGATAAGCTCGGCCTCGGTTAGCGGGCTACCCGCCGCTAACTCAACGAAGGCACAGGGTACCTCGCCCCATTTTTCGTCGGGCATAGCCACGACGGCCGCACAGAGCACATCCGGGTGGCTATAAATAGCGTTTTCGACTTCTATAGATGAGATGTTCTCACCGCCGGAAATAATGATGTCCTTGGAGCGGTCGCGGATTTCGATGTAGCCATCCGAGTGCTGCACCGCGAGATCACCCGACCAGAACCAGCCATGGGCAAAGGCTTCTGCCGTTGCCTCAGCCTGTTTGAAATAGCCCTTCATGACAATATTGCCACGAAAGGCCACCTCGCCCTGGGTCTCGCCGTCCCAGGGAACTGGCTCGCGGGTGGTCGGATCCAACACCAGCACATCTTCCTGCAATTCATACGCCACGCCCTGACGCGCCTTCAGTTTGGCTTGTTCTTCAGCATTCAAAGAAGACCATGTCGCTTTATTGGCGCACACGACTGCCGGGCCGTAGACCTCGGTCAGCCCGTAGACATGGGTGATCGCAATACCCATCTGCTCCATCGCCAGAATCGTTTGTGGCGGGGGTGGCGCCGCCGCCGTCATCATCCGCACGGTCTGGGTAAACTCTGATCGATCGGATGCGTCGGCATTGGCAATCATCGACATGATGATCGGCGCACCACACAAATGGGTGACGCCATGGGTGGCAAGGGCCTCATAAATACCCGCTGCACTTGGGCTCCGCAAAAACACGTGGGTACCCGCCAACAAGGTAATGGTCCAAGGGAAGCACCAGCCATTGCAATGAAAGAGGGGTAACGTCCATAAATACACTGGGTGATGCGGCATTTCCCAAGTGACGACGTTGTTCACTGCGTTAGTCCAAGCGCCTCGGTGGGAGTAGACAACGCCTTTCGGCTGACCGGTGGTACCAGAGGTATAGTTCAGCGCCAAAGCGTCCCATTCATCATCCGGTGGTCGATGAGGGAACTCGGGTGTTCCCTCCGCCAGAAGCGCATCGTAGGTCAGTGCACCGATGCGATCCCCGCCGGGGCCTTCCGAGTCTTCGATGTCAACAATCAGCAAATCTCTCCCCGAGGCGGCCACGGCTTCGCTGGCCAATGCGGAAAATTCCGTATCCACCAACAGCACTTTGGCTTCTCCGTGATCAAGGATGTAGCCCAGCGTGGCGGCATCGAGGCGCACATTATTGGCATTGAGGACTGCACCCAGCATCGGCACTGCCAGAGCACACTCCAACGCTTCGGGAATATTGGGTGCGATAAGGGCAACCGTATCGCCCTTGCCAACGCCCCGCTGTGATAAAGCAGAAGCCAGGCGCTTACAGCGATCCGCCACCTCACCCCAGTTGCGCCGAATACGGCCATGAATCTGCGCCGGGCTGTCGGGATAAACACGCTCGGTGCGCTTTAGCGCAGAAACAGGCGTCAGTGGAGCGAAGTTAGCCCCATTTTTTTGTAACTCGATCCCTTCGTAGAGACTCACCTGAACACACCCTCAAAGCCGCTGTAAGGTTGCCGGTTCAGACAACCTGAATCAGGGCGAAGTGTAGCGCGGCCGGAATCAGGCAGAAAATGCTTTGGCGCACGCGGGACGCGCCATCAAACGGTCGGCATAGGCACTCAGATTGGGATAGCCCTCTTCAGTAATAACCCCAAGGCGCTTTGACATGATGCAGGCGTGTCCGAGCATGGTGTCGGCGGCGGAGAACGCGCCAATCAGATACTCGCGCCCCGCCATAACCTCCTCCACTGGTGCCCAGGCCTTCGCCAGTAACCGCTCTGCCTGACCCCTTACCGTCTCGTCCTGACGCTCCGGGGGAAGCAGGAGCGTATGCACCACAATGGTATTGATAGGCGGCATGACCATGCCTTCGCAATAGTGAAACCACTGCAGATACTCGTGAAAATGAGGGTCGTCTGCAGCCGGCTTCAAACCCCCGTTTTTATGGCGCTCAAGGATGTATTCGGCAATCGCGCCCGACTCGTATATTGAAACATCACCATCTTCGAGTACCGGAATACGGCCCAACGGATGACGCGCGCGATGCTCATCGGATTTCAGATCTTTTGGGTGAAAGTCCATCCTGTTGAGCTCATAGTCCAAACCCAGCTCCTCCAGTAACCACAGCGTTCGACTCGCCCGGCTATTGGGTGCGAAATGAAGTTTCAACATAGTGGCTTACCTCTGAAATCAGCTGGGAGGAATATGACAAACGTAACATCTTATATATTGGCATAAAAAATGCCGATAGTTAACGTTGATCATTCGTCGGCTGAAGAGGCTGAATCGGAGAAAGGTAAGCGCGCCGATATATGCTCACCATCCTCCAACAAACGTACGCCGAGGCCAATGAGCCTCACCGGTTGCGAGCGTCGCTCCCAACCCTCCAGCAAAAGCTGATGAAAGTCAGTTTCTATGGCTTTGGTGCCCACACGCTCTACCGTGGTGGTCGTGAAGTCGTTGAATTTTAGCTTGACGAAAGCTTTGGTGATGCCGTTCCACGCCTTGGCTGACTCAATTCGCTCCATCAAGTTGATGTAGAGCTGCTCGATAATGGGTGCCCATTCCTCGGGCCCCCTCACATCTTCAGGAAACGTGCGCTCGACGCTGATTGATTTGCGTACGCGGGCCGGCTGCACGGGGCGATCATCACGCCCGCGGGCCCGTTCGTGCAGCACTACGCCAAATTTGCCAAAGCGACGTCTGAGATCAGGCAAGCTCCAAGCGCGAATATCGGCGCAAGTTCGCAGGCCGTAGCGATGCATTTTCTCTGCCGTGACTGCCCCCACCCCGGGAATCTTTTTCACCGGCAAGGCGGCTACAAAAGCGTCGACCTCTTCGGGCGGGATTACCGTCAATCCGTCGGGTTTTTGCCAGTCGGAGGCGACCTTGGCAATAAATTTGTTCACTGACACGCCTGCGGAAACCGTAATGTCGAGCTCCTCCCGCACGTGTTGCCGGATGGCCTTGGCGATGCGAGTTGCCGTCAGCTCGCCGTCAGATATCTCGCTGACATCCAAATACGCCTCGTCCAGGGAAAGCGGCTCA
>Ga0255771_1003099_pt1 | contig 15996 bp, 8 predicted proteins | sample 011ome_19_FD_179969 | JGI IMG/M metagenome (GOLD analysis project Ga0255771, IMG submission 179969) | Coastal salt marsh microbial communities from the Groves Creek Marsh, Skidaway Island, Georgia - 011510BT metaG (version 2) | ecosystem: Environmental > Aquatic > Marine > Intertidal zone > Salt...
CTCTCTGAAAGAGAGAAGGTCAAGTTGAATACTGTGCGTGCAGTCCAGCTAAAAGGCATGCAAGAAGGCATTTACAAACGGGTCTCGCCTGGCACGTATGCGATTACGTCGAAAGGAAGTGAGAAGGTGATTAAAAAGATGAAGAACTCTCCTAACTCTGTGCTCACAATCTCGACACCGACGAATGCGAAAAATTTTACCACGATAAAGTCGCCGCTCACGACTCAAAGAAAACTTCTCACGACTGACGACATATCGTCTCGATTGACGGGAAAGATGATTTCTGTGAAATTTGAAGATCCGCCCGAGTGGTTTGTTGCAACCGTACTATCATTCGATGTGATCGAGCAAAAATCTTCGCTGTTTTATCAAGACGGCGATCGAGAGCTTTTGAACATGGCAAAAGCGTGTCGTAAAGGCCAACTTTCGTGGGTAGTGCACGGCGACAACGGCACGTCTAAAACTCATTACCGTTTACCCCCTCCCTCTCCAATTACGGATTCTGAAAAAGCTCAGCGCGCACTCGAGAGGTTACGTAGCTACATCAAATCTTTAAACGGTACTTTGCCCGAAGGATGGAACGACGTTGACATCCACTACTATCGCAACGGCGTTTCAGAAAATTACTTTATTTCACCAGAGGGCAAGAAATATAAAGGACCTCGGGCAGTAGCAAAAGCTTTGAACCTGCTATGAGCGCACGCAAAAAAGGAGAAGTAATGTACCACCACTAGTAATTCTAGACTTTCGTAGAGAAACGCGCATTTTAAAAGAGAATACCACTTGCTAAATACACATACGCTACGTTTCATGGCTAAATTATGCTATTATTATCATCATCTAATTGCGAACTTCTCTTTTACTCTCATCATCATCATCATCACTTGGAGGCTTTTTTTGATTTTTTCTCCTTCTTCTCTTTCTTTTCCTTCTTTTTCTTCGAGACAGAATCCGTGGAAGACATGCTCTGAGAGTTCTTGGTTTTAAACCCGAGCGTCGGCTGCAAAGCGTCTGCAAAAGAATCGATCGAGTTTGGATCTTTCACTTCCTCGTACTCGAAAGCTTTTGCCAGTTGGTCGATCTCCTCTTCGTCGTCGTCTTTGCCGCCACTTTTCAAACCAGCACTCGTGGCTATTTCTTCGCGTTGTCTTCTCAACCGCACCTCTTCGGCATCTTTCGCCTTATCGGCGGGCGTCTTCACTAATTTGGAGCCTCCAAAGAACGGGTCCGTTTTTGGAACGGTTCGAATAAACTCCGCGCTCGTTGGCGAACTCACTTTCTTCGTCTTCTCATCATCGTCATCGTCGTCGTCGTCTGAATCGTCCCATCCATCCATACGAATCGCAGTGGACTTTTTCGGCGTTCCGTCGTCGTCCCAATCTCTTCCGTTTCGATCATTATCGCTATCGTCGTCGTCGTCGTCGTCGAAAAAGTCGTCTTTGCCTCCATTCTTCTTTTCCGCCGCGTCCAAAATGAGCTTTTCCATCGCGCCGAGCGGTTCTTCGATTTGCTTCCCGCCGACGGCGTTTACTTTTCCGCCGGGCAAATGCGAAAACTGTGGCAACACCTTCACCTTCAACTCCTCTTCGGTCGATTCTTTGAAGTTTGAGTTTTTCTGTTTACCCTCTCCGGCTAAACCAAGCGTCGCAAACTGTTTAGCGTTCTTCGCGAGATTTTCGGCAAGCTCCGCGGGCGTTTGAGCAGCGACAGCTGAAACGCCAGCGTACGCCGACGATATCGCCGCCGACGCTAAAACCAATGGAACTTCACCAATCTTTGTGTTTGATAGCTTCGCAAACGTAAGCGCGTCTTCATCTTTATCCTTGTTACTACCACCACCACCACCACCGCCGCTAAAACTACTTTGCTTTCGCACCGTCGCAGGCGCCGCGACTCCCGCCGAAGGTGCTTCACCACCCCCGACGTTACCTCGTTCATGCGCCATCTTCGCCTCGTGAGAATCTTCAATCTTTCTCTGATGTTGCTCGTACGAGCCCGACGTTTTCATCGTCCTCAACGCCTCTTGCGCTTGAACTATGTGCGACGTATTCTGTTTCAACTGACTCTCCAAATTCGTGCGTTTCAAACACAAAAACGGGACGTGTAAAAACGTGCTCAACGCTTTCAACCCGAAATTATTCAACATGCTCGTCTCAAATACAAACGGTCGGATTGGCCTGGTCTCAGAAAACAATCTCGCCACTTCCTGCTCGACGTCGTCTATGTGCAAAATCCTCTTCGACGCTGGGTAATCTCTAAAATTCAAGCAAATCGCCACCGGCAAATGCGTCGGTACTTTCTCAATCTCCCTCAACACGTACTCGTACGTCCACTTCTTACTCGGATCTACGCAAAATATAGCCGCGTGTGCGTTTGAATACACATCAATCATAGTCGCGTCCAGCGGAAACGTGTGCGCGCCTTCTTCGATCCCTCCGTTGGCCTCGCCAACCGGCCCGTTCATCAAAGCCGCCCTATGCGCCAACGTCAAACTCTCCGAAATTTTCCTCGCGTTCGCTTTATCCACCACGTCCCACACTTCCAACATGATTTCGTCTCGTAAAGATCCTTTCGCTTTCCACTCCACGTGCGCGGTTTTTATCTCGTTCGTCGGCTGGTACTCGGAGATGAAATCGCCTCCTCGCAATCTTCTCAACAAGGCGGTTTTCCCAGTGGCGGAATCGCCTCTCAAAACGACTTTCACGTTGTACTTCTCTCCGGTTTTTTTAAATCTGTTCGCGATGGCTTGGTCCATTTTCGCAATTTGACGTCTGTTTTGTTGTTGTTGTTGTTGAGAAGACGAAGAAGAGCTCATCATCATCGATCCTAAAGGATTCGACGCAAACGCGGACGAAGAATTCGACGATGAGGAGGAGGAGAACGGGGATGAAATCGCAGGAAGCCAGGAGTACCAAGACGTCGAAGGAGAGCTGGTGGAAGCGAGAACATCGTTAGTGTTTCGCTGCTGATGCGTTTCCGGAGTCGACGACGACATCGTGCGTGGAAGGTCGCGTCGTAATTAATATTTGGGTGGAAATTAAATGGAGAATGTGATGCAAAATCCACGAGTACCTAAAAGAACACACACACACCGCTATTACGACTTTCTTTCGCAGTTTGCAACAGAAGATGTTTTTTGTCTGCAGTTTTCCAACTCGAGACTCAAATCGTCCAACTCTTTCTCCAACGCTCTTCTTTTTTGTCTGAGCCGCGCGATCTCGTCGTCTTTCGTCTTCTCGGAGTTCGAGAGACGTTCGACGAAAGACTGTAACCGAGCGACGGCGGTTGCGAGTTCGGCTTTATCTTTTACCAGCTGCGAATCGGTTTCGGATTGGAATTTTTCACACTCGATGAGGCGTTTATTGGCTAAAACGAGTTGTGATTCGAGATCGGAGACGAGTTTGGCGGTTTGCGTGTGTTCGAACGAAGCGCGTTGGAAAAGCAGACGTTCGCTTCGCTCGTCCTCCTCTCCCGTTTTCGTCGGCGACGAAGCGCCTTCTTCCAACTCTTCTTCTTCATCCTTCGCGAAAAGCTTCCCTATCAGAGCATTCACGAGCACATCTCCATCCATCTTCCCTCGCAATTTCTCTTTCTCCTTTTCCATCTGCTCTTGTATCTCTCTCGCGTTCGTTTCCGCTTTCCTTTCCACTTCTTCTTTCAAAACTTGGAGCGTTTTCTCTTTTCTTTGTTCGTTGAACAGTAACCGATCGACTTCCACTCTCAATCGCATTCTCCCGGCTTCGACTTCGATGAAATCGTTCGTCATCTTCGCGTTGAGTTCACGCATAAATTTTAACTCGCGTTCGAGTTCCCTCGTGTGCGCTTCCGAGAGTTTTTCTTCTTCCTTTTTCGCTTTTCTCTCGCGTTCGAGTTCTGCGTTTTTCTCGTCTGCTCTTAAAAGCTGTTCGCGCAAAGCGTTGAGTCGCGAAGGGAGAAACATTTCAGACGACGCGTGTTCGGACGTTTCGTTTTGATGAGCGTTCGATTTCGCGTTCATCTTGGTTCGAGAAGAAAGAGAGCGCAGGAGAGAGAGAATCAGAGTTTCGCGCGCTTAAGTGCTTACGCGTATTTTGTGACGAGACACCCGACTTTGAATTCAATTTTCTATTACATATAAACGCGCGAGGAGGAGGAGAAGGAGGAGAGTTATCACTTCTTCACTAAGTTCTTCGCCAACAGTGGATTATTACTCGCAAACTGACTCAACTTTTGCTTCTCTCGCATCTTCGCCTTCCGCATCTCTTCCTCTTTCACTTGCTCGGGAGTTAACTTCCCGGTGGCTAAATCCTTCGCTTTTTGTGCCTCTTTTAAAGCTTTTTTCTCCGCCATCGCTTTCGCGTCTCTTTCGGCTCTTTGCGCGGGCGTTAACGATTCTTTGTTCCCTTTCGCATTTTTATCGTTGCTGCCTTTCTTGGCGTTCTTTTCGCGAGCGAGGTCGCGAGATAATCCTCGCGCCATTTGACGTGTGATGTGATGTGTGATTTCAAGTGACGAATAAAAAAGAAGTTTCCCCTCAGAATATTATTCGTTGGAAAATAAAAGACGATGATGACGATGATGTTAAGGAGTGCGTCGAGACGACGCGCCGCTTCTCATTCGTCGTCCTCCGAGTTGTTCTTTTCTCTGGTGAAGAAGAGTTCGTCGTTCACGACGACGGGTTTAAGAGGTGTTGTGTATTACGATGATGATGATGAGAAGAAGAGCGTCAATACCTATTACCCGATGATGATGATGAGAAAAGAGAACAACATTAACGACGCGAAAAGGAGGAGGAGACATGAGAGGATGTTTTCCTCCTCGTCAGCGTCGACGTCTTCTTCTTCTCCTAATACTACTACTAAAGTCGACGATATCCTCAAGCAGTTCTTGTCGTTAACCGCCGAGGAGAAACGAGACGTGTTTCAAAGTCTGTTCGGAAAAGGAGGAGAAGAGAGGAAAATTTTAGCCGAGAAGGAGAAGAAGTTGTTCGCGGCGTTCGATAGCGACGGGGATAAAATGTTAACGCCGCAAGAGTTTCAAAACTTTCACCGGGCATTTTTGTGGCGACATTTACAGCAGGAGCCGGAAGTAGGAAACGAGGACGGAGAGCAGAGGAGTAGCGGGAGTAGCGGGAGTAGTAAAGAGATCACCTACGCGCAGCTTAAATCGGTGGCGCTTTCGCAGATGTACCCGTTCATCGGGTTTGGTTTTTTAGATAACGCTTTGATGCTTGCGTTTGGGGAAACTATTGAATCATCGGTCGGACTGTCGCTGGGTTTATCAACGATGGCGGCCGCGGCGATTGGGAACACGTTGTCCGACGTCTGCGGCGTCGGGTTGGCGAATAAGATTGAGTATTGGTGTGCAAAGTTTGGATTGACGGAAGAGGTGACGATGACGACGGGCCAGGCGAAAGAGATGCGGGTGGTGGTGGCGAGATTAGGCGGGGCGATGACGGGAGTAACCATAGGATGCATCGTCGGATCGTTCCCGCTCTTGCTTCATTAGCTTTATTTATTACTTTTTGTAAACGTATTTATTATTGTATTGTTTTAATTTACACGCATCTGTTCGACGCGGCGTTGCTTTAATCTAACTAAAGAGTTCCGCTCAGGCCCGGAACGTGTATCCCGACCGCTCAAACTCTTGAATTTCTCGCCTCGAGATGAGCAAATCGCAACCAATTCGCGCGTGCGTAATACCGGCTCTGCAAGTAATCTCTTTTCCTTTCAATCGGTACGTCAACGTGCAGCAGTAAATCATTTCTGACGCACCCGCGACGACACCGTGCACGGCTTGTTTCTCCCATCTCGACTCAGTCGGACGTCCTAACGCATCGCACAGACCGAGCGTTTGCGCGATGTGCTTTTGAATCAACGTACACCCACCGTTCCCGGTATCTAAGCACGCGCGATACTTTCCGAGCCACTGCAATCCCATGTCTCGAACTTCTACGTACTCGTCCGTAGATATTTGAAAATCTTCCGCGCACGGCCCTTCCGCAGGGATGTACATGGGCGGCTGCCAAAACGGATTCTCGTTCGCATTCCACTCTTCTGCGCTCGTATTCCCTTCTTCTTTTTTGTCCTTCTCGTCAGCGGGTTCTCGAAACCCAAGCAACCGTTTCTTTGCGCGTTCCAACATCACTCTCCTCCTCTCAACTTTCCTCTTCCTCTCCTTCTCTTTCTCGTCGTCAACAACGTCGTCGTCTATCACAATGGGTTTCATATCTTCCTCCAACTTTCTCTTCTTACTCTCTTCGTTCCAAGCGAGTTCGGTTTGCTCGTAGGATTTCGTCAACTTCTCTCGATTGACGTCTCTCCCTGCAAACATCGGCGACTCTTCGTCCTTTTCTTCTCCCTCCTCGTTCTCATTCTTCTTCAAACTCTTCTCCAAACTCTTACTCGGTCTGCTCCAATCGAACATGTCCACGAACGCGTTGTTCGTCCTCTTCGGCTTCTCCTTCTTTTCCTTCTCCTTCTCGATTCCATCGTCGTCTTTTCGTTCCATCTCTCGAATCTCCTCCTTCGTCATTAAACTCGCGCCTTTCACTCTCTTTTCCCCTCTGCTCAACTTTTCCCACACCGGCTTCTCTATACCTTTGAAACAATCGTAACACTGCTTGTGATGCTTTGGCGCATCCGAGATATCCGTTCCACAATCTCGACAATATTTCTCTTCTTTTGCGATTTTAGAACCGTCGATGTGCGTTTTATTCGTACACGAAGACGCGAGGTGCGTGGAACGTCCACAACGCGTGCACGGCGCATTTTTCACCTCATTCGACGGTGGATTTGGTTTCTTTTTCTTATACTTATTGTTGTTGTACGTGGACTTTTTCTTGAAGTCCGCGAAGGTGTGGATGGGCATCGAAGAAGTGGAGTGAAATGAAGAAATTTTTGTTGGTTTCAAACTTTTTTGCGTGCATGCGTTTTTTTTAATTTTTTTGTTCTTTTTAGGTGTTCACATTTGTGGTGGTGGTCGTCCCTCTCTTTCGAGGGGTCCAGACTTCCTTCAAGTCATAATACTAGTATTATTAAACAGAGCTATCGTCTCGCTATCAACCGTTACGATGATGATCAATCGTGCGGATGTATAAATTCTATAACTTTCTCCTAATAACGCGCGAATGCGCAATGCGTATGTACAGTATCATCATTTTTTCTTTTTTGGTGGTTTTAAAACGACAGCCATCGCGTTCGCGTCGACTTCGTCGTGCAGCGCGTGCCACATTTTGGAAGCGAGGTTGAACTTTAACGTTTTCAAGATTCGACTGGAGCGCAACGCATCTGGAACTTTCTCGCTCGTGCCGTGGATTTTTCGCAAGGCGACGCCGTCGACGTTTCTTCCATCGCCGCCGGTACTTTCGCTTTTGCTCACTTTATACAAACCGCGATAGGTTTTCGAGTTTTCACTGGTTTCCGAGAACAAGATTATGAATTGATGCTTCGCCCCCGGAGCGTTTTCAGTTTCCAACGCTTGCAACGCTTCGTTTCGAAGACGTTTCATCTGATCGCTTTCGCCTGCCAAGGCTCCAAATTTCAGCGCTATTTTAATTTCAGACGCGTTCGTTCGTTTTCCAACGTTTGCTGATGCTTTCGAGAAGGATGGTGATACCGATGGTGACGAAGCGCGTCTCAATCGCTCGGCACTCTTCGTCGTAAAATACGGAGAGGAGGTTTTATTTACTGTTTTCTTCTCTCCAGACGCAAATGACGAAGATAAAGACGCTTTTCCTCGTCTCAGCAAAGCAATCTCAGCAACCGAGAGTTTCGTTTCCGCTTTCGATACCGCGGCTTCGTCCGGATTGAGCGGCGAAAACCACGCCAAAGGTTCGGGGTTTCTCCTCACTTTCGAAACGCTCGACACTTGATTTTCTTCGTTTTCTTCTTCTTCTTCTTCTTCTTCTTCTTCCGTGCTTTTATTCCATCGCATAAAACTCGGCGCGCGCTGTATGGGTGATCTTCGTTCAAACAAATAATTTCCATCTTCCTCTCTATCCTCTTCATCATCATTTCTTCGCGTGATAATATTGTTAGCATTTGAATTCTTAAACGGCGGCGACGTCTCGAACGTCCTCTCGCCGCCTAACAATGAAAACGCGTTGATAAACTTCACCGGCGACGAGACGTTTGGAGGAGCGGGAGGTAACGAAGTAGAAGACGAACCTCTCGCGTTCGGCGCGACGATGTGATCAAAGCCTAAATCATCGAGCTCGTCCAACGCGTCTCCATCTCTCGTTCCAAATACATCGTCGTCGTCTTCGTCCTCTTCCTCATTATCCTCCTCCTCCTTCGCGTCTTCTTCTCCCTTTTTGTCGTCGTAACCGTGCAAAAAATCCTTCGACAACTTTTCAACTTCCTCTCTCAAATCGTACTTCTCTTTCAACTTTTGAATAACTTCCAGAATACCAAACTCGTCTTCCTCTAACACCGCTTTCACGTATTCTCCGCCAACATTCAACTCGTCCAAGGCGACGTGGAGCAACACCGAATCCGACGGGCTTTTATTCTTATTATTATTATCATCATCATAATCATCATCATCATCATCGTTCGTCTTCTTCGTTCTCTTCGTCAAATCCTGCTCTTTCGAGAGTAAATTCTCGCACAGAACGAGGAGCACCGAGCACGACTTCAGCTCTTTCACGGACGCGATAGAAGAACGCTGGTTCGTGACTTCGCTCAGCCACGATAACAACCCCGACATCGTCGACGATCGTTGTTCTTTCATGTCTTCTTTCGTGTTCATTTTGATATACAATTAGTATAATAAAGTTTGTGGGATTTTCAAAAAGTCCTCCAAAACACACGCGTTGTTTTCCTCAATCGTCAACTGTCGTCTGGCTTATTTTGCACCAAAACCAAAAAAAAGATACGGAAGTTGATGAATGAAATTTCTTTATTATATAGTAAGCGTCGACGCACACAAACTACAAGAGATCGAAAGAACAACTCTTCAGAAATAATAGTAATAATGTTCACCTCGTCGTCGTCTGCATCGTCGTCTTCTATCGGTTTTTCCTCTTTTCTTCTTCAAAATCATCTCTTTGGAGGAGGAGGAAAGAATGATGATGTTGGAGGAAGATGCTTTTTGAAAAAAACGCGTGGCTCTCGTTCCACGTCGTCTTTTTATGCGAGAAGACAGTTAAGAAGAAACAACAACAAATCCATCGCGATAACAGAGTGCGTGACGGCAAAAACAGCCTTAAAAGAGTGGTCGAAAACGGAGAAAGCGATCGAACGAGGCGAACAAGTCTTGTTATTCAGAAAAGGAGGGATCAACGACAACAACAACGGTGGGTTTCAGATTTTGGAGAATCAGTTTGTCATATTCCCGACGTCGTTTCATTCTGCCAATAATGGGGGCGAAAGCGACGCAATGCCCGATATGAAGAAAGGCGACTCGGTGCCATTTTCGATCGTCTGTCGAATAACTCGAGCGTGGCAAACCTCCGATAAGAGCGTGATTAAAGCTTTGGAGAAATTTCACGCGTTGCGAGAGGATGAAATCGTATCTCGGGTGAATTATAAACCGAACGAACCGTATTCGATTTTAGAGGTGCGAGCGTACGTGTTGCCGAAGGACGAGTACGCGTTACCGGCGGACGTGGAGAAGTACGGCGGTTGTAAATCCTGGATTGAAAAACTCCCGTTTGGAATTCCAGACACGACCACGCTCCCTCCTGTGCTCGATCAGAGAGACTGGTTGATTTCTCAATCCGACTTAAAACGGAAGCTTGAGTTTCTCGTGGCCACCGGCGTCGAGATCAAGGAGTTGCCCATATAAACTATAAAATATATTAGTAGCATTCTTTTCTGTTGTAATATAAAGTATAAAATCTACGATGTTATGGAATAATACGTGTATATAGTTACATTTGGTGTTTTGTCTCTCTCTTTATTGTTCTCTCTCTCTCTCTCTCTCTCTTCTCTTTTTTTATCTAAACTCGTCCTCCAACGCTCTGAACGCGTCGATCAAATCGGTTTCTAATTGCGTCAATCTTTGTTGCACCACGTCTTCTCCATCCCCCGGGTCTTCAAACTTTTGACTGGCAATTCTATACATCAAATCTCCCATTCGCGCTTGGATGACGTTAAACGTAATCTTAGCTCCGTCGGTCATTTGTGTTCTCTCAACCGCGGCGTTGGATAAATCGTAAAACAAGACGATGTTTTTCAACATCGCGATGGACTTGTAAAACGGGCAGTACTTATCGTACGGCGTGAACGAGTTTTGTTGAAGAAAATCCTCCTTCAAAAACTTGGCAGTTTCCAACGTAATTTTATCGCTCTCTGCTAACGAATCCTTACCGACTAATTGAACGATTTCGTTCAATTCGTCTTCTTTTTGTAAAACGTCCCGAGCTTTCGCGCGCGTCTTCAAAAACGTCGGATCCGTCTTCTCATAAAACGGTTCTAACGCGTTGTTGTATTTCGAGTACGAAATCAACCAGTTGACGGAAGGAAAGTGTTTTCTCTGCGCCAACTTTTTATCCAAACCCCAAAAGACTTGGACGATACCTAAGGTTGCGGAGGTGACTGGATCGGAGAAATCCCCGCCCGGAGGAGAAACCGCGCCGACGATGGTCACGGAACCTTCTCTCGACGGCGAACCTAAACACTTCACTCTTCCTGCTCTCTCGTAGAACGATGCCAATCTGGCGCCTAAATACGCCGGATAACCAGAATCCGCCGGCATTTCCGCTAATCTCCCTGAAATCTCTCTCAACGCCTCGGCCCATCGAGACGTGGAATCTGCCATCATAGAGATGTTATACCCTTGGTCTCTAAAATACTCTGCTAAGGTGATCCCGGTATAAATCGAAGCCTCTCTCGCCGCGACTGGCATGTTCGACGTGTTCGCCACCAGCGTCGTTCGCTTCATGATGCTTTCTTCCGAACCGTCCGGCAACGTCATCGTCAACTCCGGGAACTCGTACAACACTTCCGCCATCTCGTTCCCTCGTTCACCACAACCGACGTAAATAATGCCGTCAGAGTTACTATACTTCGACAGCGCTTGCGAAATGACCGTCTTTCCGCACCCAAACGCGCCTGGAATCGCGCACGTTCCGCCTTGCACCGAAGGGAACATAATATCCAACACTCTCTGACCGGTTAACAACGGATGATTCGCGGCTAATTTCTCCGCCGTCGGTCTTGGCGCTCTCACTGGCCACTGCTGCAACATCGTAAACTCCTTCTTCTCGCCATTAAACTCGACCTCGATAACTTTCTCTTTCAAATCGTACTCGCCTTCCTCCGCCAAGTACGTGATTTTCCCTTTCGCGTTCGGCGGTAACATGATTTTGTGACTAATCAACACGTTTTCCGGAACGACTGCAAAAATATCCCCGGCAGAAATGTGGTCGCCAACCTTATACCTCTTATTCTCTCCGCCTTTGGGATGTTGGAACTCCCACGTCTTCGCGATGTCCAACGCCGGCACGTTCACCCCTCTCGGAATGAAGCAGTCGCCGCTCAATTGCGCAATCGTTTCCAACGGCCGTTGAATCCCATCAAAGATGTTCCCCATCACGCCTGGGCCTAAGGACACCGACAACGGTTGTCTCGTCCGTTGCACCGGATCCCCGACGGTCAAACCCGCCGTTTCTTCGTAACACTGAATCGTCGCCGTGTCGCCTTCGAGCCGAATGATCTCCCCGATGAGTTGATCTCCTCCGACCCTGACGAGCTCGTACATGGCTGCGCCGTACATGTTCTCCGCGATCACGACTGGGCCGGAGACTTTTTTCACCGCGCCGTACTCGGACTCCGGTTGTTCGTCCTCGAATGCCGCCATCTTTGTTGTTGTTGTTGTTGTTGTTGTTGTCTTTGTCGTTTGTTCTCGTGCGTTCTAATAAAATGGATAAAACACGAACAAAGTGAGGGAAACAAAGTCTGACGTTTTTCGCTTGAAAAAATTTTATCAATCGAAGAAAGTTTAGTTTGATGAAGATGAAACTTGTGTTCTCGTCGCGCGTAAAATTTGTCTGTGAGGTTGAGGAGTGATGAGAGCCTTTTTCAAGGCTCGCTTTAAATGAATGAAATACAAACTTTCGAGTCGTCTAAAATCTCGCATACTACTTACTACTAATATTTCTCCCTTCGTTGCCGTGGTAATCTTTCGTTACCAAGCGCTCGGAGAATCCTCTTGCGTGTCTTCGAGTTGTTTTAAAATGCGTAACCTCAACGGGTCGTCGTCTTTGGCGTGTCTTCTTCTTTTGCGCCACGGCGCGGCGTTTTCAAACTCGTCTTCGTCCTCTTCTTGAGAAGAGGCGAGAGGTAGGACGATGTCGTCGACATCGGTATCGTCGTCGAGTTGAACGTTAAAGTCATCTTTTTCGCAGTTGGAGACGAGGGTGTCGATGTCTCGAATAGCCGAGAGGTGGTTTTTGCGGAAAGATTTTGATACCGGGTCGTCCTCTTCCGAATCCTCGGATATCGGGAAGGAGCTCGCGCTGTTCGAAGGCGTGTCCTTCGCGCGGCTTTTTTTCGTATTGATTTTAACGTCGTTGTTGTCGTCGTCGTCTTTGATAGAAGTTAATCGTCTTCCACTCGTGCCGTCGCCTTTGACGATGCGGTTCGCTAATACCTCCAACAGCGTCCGTTGGTTCTTATCCTTCTTCGCTTTGTTTTCCCACGCCCATCGTTTGTGTTGCTCTTTCGTATTTTGCGCGTGGCATCGGCGACACAAAGTGCGCATGTTGTCCACCGTGCACTCGCCGCCCCCGTCCTTCACAGCAAGAATATGGTCTGCCTCCCACGCGGACCCTTCGTACGCGTCTCTCGCTAACTTGTCTTTTTGCGCGCGCGTAAATTGTGGCGCTAAACTTTCAATAATTGGCAAGCGCTGGTGCGGCTTCAAACATTTAATGCGAGAGACCAACGCGTGGCAATCGAGTTTGCATTTTTCACACACGCCTCGGTCGCGTTCAAAAACAGCCATGCGTAACGTCTTCCCCGATCTCGACTGCACGTGGTACTCGAAACAATCCTTCGAACAAAAGAGATCGTGTAAAGAAAGCGGATGTTGCTCTTGCTGTTGAGAATTGGAACCATCGGCGAGAACCATCTTCTTCTTCTTCAACTTTACGTCGTCGTTGAACGCGTACGGTTTGCAGCAGCAATCGCACAGCACTTGAAACTGCATCGTTGATTCCTCATCACCAGAATGAAGTATTATAAACTGTTCGCGCGCTTCGAATCCGAAATTGCTTTTGCGCACTAGAACTGTTCGCGAAACGGCGTCTTTTGGAAGGGTGCCCAGTTTTATCCCAGTGCCGTGTCTCGTCGTGCTCTTTTGTTTCTTCGTTTTAATAAGCGTACTCTCTTCCTCTTTCTTTATCGTCAAATCTCGAAGCAACTGCGCGACGCCGCCGCATTGAACTGGCGTTCGCGATTGAATGACGATATTTTTATCTCGCGACAACAAGCAGTTCCATTCTTCGATAAAAAATTTACAACAGTTGAGCGCGTCGCAGTCGTCGATTAAAGCATCCGGTAAAACAAAGTTGCGCAAAAGCTCTCGCGTTTTTTCGCGCAAAGCAGGAGACATGGTTTTACACGTAACGTCTCTGACTTCGTCTTCTTCTTGGCCGCGTCTATATCTTTCAAGAAACTTTGTCAGCTTATCCCAAGCAACGAACACGTCCACTTGCTTCACCGAGCAGTTCAATCGGGTTTCGTTCGGCAGCAAGCGCATGTCGTGTAAATGTACGCGATCGGTGTGCTCGGAAACGACGAACCAAATAGGCACGCGTTCCGGTTCGGTAAAGAAGGATTTCTTCCGAATCTTCGTTTCCAAGGACCTTTTGCGTTTGACTAAGGATTTGATGCCCGATTCGTTTGGCGTTGGATGTGTTTGAGTTTGGGTCAAGCCGCACACTTGCGTGGCCTCTGTTTCCAGGTGTTCATGTTGTTGCTGCTGTTCCGTCTCGGAGAACAAAACCTGCGGCGCCTCGAGCATGACTTGCGAGCCGTGTTCGTCGCAGTCTAAATTTTCGCGACCGTCACGGTCGTCGGACCCATCCGTCATCATTGTGTTTTGTTCAATCTTCCTACCTAATCTTTGCCAACGATCGGTATCGAAAGCGCATCCTTCCGCCTTCGCGATGCAATAGTAAATGTTAACGCACGTCTTTGAGTTTTTCCCGTTCCGTTCTCTTCGCCAGGCTCGGTCTTCGGCTTGGAGTAAATCGGCAGGCTTTTGCGGTAACTCGACGAAACATACAGTCGATGCCGACGACAAATCAATCCCGACAGCTAAAGTGATGCCAAAAACAGCCACGCGAACTTTCGCCGGCGAAGGCGTCTTCCCGTCCTCTTCGAAGCCTTGCGATTTGCCCCCGTAAAATTTATCCACGCGCTCGCGGCGCTCAACTGCATCTGTTCGTCCATCCACGCAGACAATCTCCTCCGGCGATAGAACTTTTTGCAATCCGGCGTAAATTTCATCCAATACGGAATGGTGATGACCAAATACGACGACTTGTTGCGATTTATCGATTAAAATAGACTCTTCGAGAAATTTCACCGCTTTCTTCACTTTCAGTTTCCCGATCGCTTGCGCTTCGCCATCGGTATCGGTAACGATGTTCAAATCGTCTTTCTCTTCGTCTATTTCCTCGAACGTATTTCGTTGCGAAACGACAATCGGTTCCTCGTCTTCGTCGTCTTCGTCGGACACCACGTATCTGTGCTCTCGTTCGTCATCACCGCCTTCGCCGACACCAAGTTGCTTCCGCAACAGCGCGAACTTCTTCGCGCGTTCCTTCATCCAGTGCGTAAACTCGCTCGAGATGTCCAAGTAAATCACCTGTCTTCGCTTCGGGGGTAACTGATCCATCACCTCGCACTTCAATCGACGGATCATCACCGCGTACTTTAACAGCGTGTGCAACTCGTTCAATCGGCGACCGCCTAAAGATTTCCAAAACTTATTCCCCGACCTCGAGGCTTGCGCTAAAACTAATCGACAATAATTCACCCCAAACTCTTGCTTCGTGCCAAACATGTTTGGTCGTAAGCTATCAAGCTGGTTGAAAATATCGAAGGGTTTCACCAACGACGGTGTCCCGGTGCATAAAATCGCCCGCCTCGATCGTGTCTTTAACAACTGCGTCGCGATTGCCGTGTACGCAGCCTCGCTTCCGTACACCGACGTGCTCAACACGTGCGATTCGTCGCATATAATCGTACCCCAGTTGATGTTTAAAAACGAAGTTCGTAAATTACTCAACATGTGATACGAGCTCACCGCTATTTTTCTCTTTCCTTTATACTCTCTCCCTTCTCTCTCGTTCTTCTTATACGCCTCCCCTAAAGCTTCTAAATCCCACTTCGCCGTGGAACCTTCCACGACGACCACGTCTTCCGGTCCAATATCCGGTATCCATCTCTCCAATTCGTTCGCCCACACCGTCCTCATGCTCGCCGGAGCGACAATCAACACTGGGCCTTCCTTTACCTCGTAACAACACATCAGCGCAATCGCTTGCAACGTCTTTCCGACGCCCATCTGGTCCGCAATCATCACTCTCCCGCCTCGAGACAAACCGTACTTCACGCCTTCGATTTGAAACTTGTACATTTTCTCCAACGTTTCTTTCGGTATCCGACTCAAACCTACCTCAAAATTCCTCGCCAACTCGTCCTCGTACCCCGGGTGATGATGCTCCTTCCCCTCTCCCGTGGTGGTTCTTCCGAACACCTTCAAGGTCGTCGCCGGAATCTCCCCTCGATTACAGCTCTTCTCCCGAGGAGGTAACACGTTCTTCTCGTACAACACCGACTGGACTTTCCCAGCCACTTCTCTCGGAAACATCCAAAACGCGCAGTTTCGGTCGTTATTCGTGGATGTTTTCGGCACAAACTGAAACGGAAGAAATGGTTTCGCGCTTTGCAACGCTTTCACGATGGAAGGGACTCTCGGTTCCGACGTGCACGTCAAAATAACATCCTCGTCGGAGATGAATTCCAGTTGCACGATTGGGTCGGAAAAAAGTTTCTTCAT
>Ga0255771_1003115_pt1 | contig 15940 bp, 8 predicted proteins | sample 011ome_19_FD_179969 | JGI IMG/M metagenome (GOLD analysis project Ga0255771, IMG submission 179969) | Coastal salt marsh microbial communities from the Groves Creek Marsh, Skidaway Island, Georgia - 011510BT metaG (version 2) | ecosystem: Environmental > Aquatic > Marine > Intertidal zone > Salt...
GATGCGCTTCTGCAGATGATGACGTAAACGACGACGACGACACGCACACACAACCCGAAAGACACCGATGATGATGATGATGATGATGATGATGATGCGTTTTTTTTCCAATCAGTCGTATCTTCTTCGCGAACGTTGTTCCTCTTCCTCCTCCTCCAAAACCAGTACTCTCGTTCTTTTTGAAAGAAGAAGTGCTCTCCTCTTTCCCGCCGCTGCTGCTACTCAATCCAGGGAGCGCAGAAAAAAAAAGCGCGGCAACGCGAGCAGAAGAGCGCGTCATCGTCTCCTCTCTCTCTCTCTTATGAAGTTTTTTTGTAAGACGAGTTTAAAGAGTTTTTTACTTGAGTTCATCAGGAACGTTTTGAGACAAATGTTGTGAAACGATTGAAAAATTTAATTGTCGTCAAAAAACGCCTCTTGAAGAGACGAGAGACTTTTGGACGATTTACTCGTCGTTTCCTCTCTAAACTTTGCTTCTCTCTTCTGCGAGAATATGACGACTCAGACGACGCAGAGACCGATGATTTCTTCCACCGATTTGGAGCAAAAAGCGACGCAACAGGACGACCTGTACGTCGCTTTAAAAAAACAAATCTGGTCGGAGAGATACCAGACGTTTAAAAGTTCCTTCGCGTGTAAGATGATGTTATTTTTCTCAATCGCATCTTTACTTCTCTTGTCCGGGAAAGAATCGGTCGCGTCGGTGAAAACGAGGAAAGGGTTAGCCGGCGGGTTATCCTTACCGTTCACGAGAGTGGAAATAGACGACGGGCAAACGCAATGGACGACGGAACGGATGTGCCGACACTTTTCGGTGGAAAACCCGAGCGAGATCACGATTGCGTTTCGGATTAACGGGGAAGTGATGTTGAGGGAAGCGATGCAGTTGGAAGGGGTGAACGTGATCAACGTGGACGTGGCGTATTCGGAAATCACGGTGTCGAATAAAATCGGGAACAGGAAGATTGGGCATCAGAAAATTGGGAAGGATAAGACGTACGCGGTGCCGGTGGTGTCGCATTCGGCGTATAGGAGTTCGTCGTTTACGTTCGACGACTTCTTGGCGACGTTTGTGAAGTTGAACGCCAATCTCGGGAAAGGGTTAATGGTGACGTTTAGAGATCCTCGGGCGGTAGTGCCGACGTTGAGCTTGTTGAGCGAGGAGTATAAGTACGAACGGATTAAAGGACCTTTGATTGTTGGCGGGGAGGTGTTGCCTGGTCCAGGCGGGTTTCGGCCGCAGATGGGGAGCGTTTTGAGAGTGTCGCCGTACGAGGTGAATTTGAGGGAAGCGGACGTGAGAGATCCGCCGATCCCGAGCGCTAAAGTGACGTACGGGAGGAACGAACAAACTGGACAGATTGAAAAGCAAGGCGAGGATCGCTACGATAACTTGTTGGTACCGTTTCACCCGTCGGCGTTTGTGGATAAAGTGAAAACCTTTGTGCCCGGGGCGATTTTGTCCATTGGATGGTCCGCGCACGGCGGGTGCGTGGATAAGGAAAACATCGGCGCTTCGAGAACGGATTTGGACGGCTTGGATGCCATCGACGAAGACTTGACGAGGTTGACCAAAGGTATGAAGAAGATTGATCTCAGCGCGGCGTTGTATGACTACAACGTGAACGAAAAGGCGTTGGAGTACGAGCCGCAAAGAACGTTGACGGATGCGATGGTGGACGATGCTTTCGAGTTGGTTAAATATTGGAAAGGAGACGTGATATTCGACGTGCCCGGGTGTATTATTGGCGGCGACATTCGCGCGCGTTTCGATGGTTCGGAACCGCCGCATAAGCGTTTGGTGAGGAAAAAGTTAGGCTACGGAGTTATGATTCACGGCGTCGTCGACGGTAACTTACGAAACGTGCTCAAAAATCGCGAGTTTAAGTTTAGTTTAGACCCTTCGAACACGTTCAGCGGCGACGCGATGGACGAGAGAGGGAATCCAATCGTGCAAGGGTTGTTGGCGAAAGGTGGCCCGCCAAAGTTTCGCGAAGGGCAAGTTTTAGGCAAATACACGGGGAAAACGTGGGGAACGTACGCCAAGAACACGGATTGGAAGACGAACGGTTGGCCATAGTTTTACTTTAGTGCACCTACTAGGAAATATTATTTGAAATGTTTTTCGCACATAATTTCTTATGTCTTTGCGCATTCACCGAACACGGTTGATTTCTCTCAAATCTTCTTCTACCTACATGCGTCTTCTCACGCGCCTTTCACTGCCGTTGTTGTTATTATCAATACCAGGAACGTCACCCTCTCTTGCGTTTGCCGCGTTCGCACGACCTTCGGTATCATTGTTGTTCGCATCAGCGGTGGTGGTGTTCGGAGCTGCCGCCGCGTGAGGCGTGGGGTCCAAGAGAGAACTAAAGAAGTCATCGCCACCGCCGGCACCGGTAGCAAGCGGTGGAATTAAATGACGAGCAAATCGCGGGAGTTCAAGAACATTATCGCCGACATCCTGCGCGCGTTGCTCCCCTCTCGCCGCCGCCGCTTGCACTGCATTTCGATGCTCGGCGCGACGTTCGCGTTGTGTGTCCGGATTTATATGCCCCAAAAACCTCATCATAGCCGCGTCGTTGGGATTATTCACACTGGGATTATTCACATCCATACCCAAGTGACTCGTGTCCAACGAAGCCGCCATCGCCGCCGCGTCTACTGGATTCACCGCGCCACCTCGAGCACCTCGAGAACGATCCGGGAAGGTATTTACTCTCGCCGATGATGGAGTGTTGTTATTGTTATTATTATTGAACACCACTTCTTCAACGGCTGGTGCTGCGGCAGTATTTGCTGCCGCAGCGTTTGAAACGTTGTTGTTATTGTTGTTGTTGCCGGCGGCTGTAGTGTTGGCAGCGTTATTCGTCAATCTTAGAATCTCAGCTTCGCCGCGGCGCAAAATTTCTTCCGTTACACGACTCGAAGGATAGTTTGATTGAAGGAGACTTTGATTGATCATTTGATCGATGGCTGCCTGTGTTATTGGTGGGGCGACTTGTTGTTGTTGTTGTTGTTGTTGTTGTTGTTGTTGTTGTTGTTGCTGCTGCTGCTGCTGTTGTTGCTGCTGTTGTTGCTGTTGTTGATACGCGTTTTGCGCCGCAGAACTCACGATGATGGTTTTTCTTTCGCCGGTAACTCTTTCGCCCCTCCCGCCACCGTTTTGTAACGATGACACGGTACGCAAAATCTCACTTGGTAAGTGCGGACACGTCATCGACATTTCCTTGTACGCTTCCGTCGCAATAATGTCGGGTAAATTAGAAGCGACGTATTGCAAACACGCTTGCTTCAAACTCGGCGCATGGTTTCGGTCAGCCAATACGAGAGTTCCAATGACAGATTCTAAATCAATCGTATCGCACAACCTCGTCTCACAAATCGCGCGCAGGCGCCCAAGATCGAATCGGTCCGCGGCAACCAGTAAGTGCTGCGTCATCGCGATGCCCAAGTCGAGTTCTTTGTGTTGCGCGCCGTTTTCGCCAATCAGTTGACGAATGCCTTTATCGAAGACTTGAATCCTCTTCGCACCCGCCGCCGCCTCCGAATTCGCTTGCACCGATCCTACGTCTCGTCGTCGTCGCACGTGACGCTCCTCATTTAAGAACTCCTCGTCTCTGTCTTCTTCTTCATCATCGTCGTTGTCGTCAAAGTCTTCCGAGTCCGACTCCAAATCCGATAACGAAACGTCAGAGTCGCCGTCGTCGTCCGAGTCTCCGAGTCGCGTGCTCCCTTTCTTCTTCTTCCTTTTCTCATCTTTCATGAGCACAAATCTTCTGTACGCGCGCTTGCTGTACTTAGGTAACTCGTCCGCGTAAACAAAGTGCAACAAAATTTCAAACACTTTCGGTTTGATGTCTTTCAAAGAAATCACGCCTTCCGTGCCTTCGCGCATTTTCCACCCGGCGCGAAGCATGGCGGCAAAGACGCGAGATCGCGCGGAGAGAATGATTTTATGCGCGCGAAAATACTCGTCTTCGACTCGGAAACAACAATCGGTCAAATCATGTTCATCGAGGCCCATGAAAGAGGTGCCGTCCATTGGGGAAAGTCGTTGCGGCTGATGTTGCGTTCTCTTGTTATTATTGTTGTTGTTGTTATTCATCGTCGCAGCTGCAACAGATGCGTTCGTCTTCGCTTGCCTCGCCGCGGTCTCTTCTTCGTCTTCTTCTTCGTCGTCGTCGTTCCCGTTGTTGTTGTTCGCATTACCGTGGTTTCCTCCGTCGTTACCGAGTGCCAATCTGTCTTCGTCCCCGGCGTCGTCTTCTGGTTCCGAATCCAAATCGATGTGTTCTCGCTCGAATCGTCTCAAAAGCTCGTCGTCGTCTTTATCGTTCTTATTCATCGCTTCTTTCTTCGCGTGGGTGGTTTTCTTCATCTTCTTCTTGGAATTATCGATGATACCGCCGTTCCCTCCTCCTTTCTCCGAGGACGAAGGAAGCCCACCATCATCACCACCACTACCCTTCAATTTTGGAACGCCGCCGATACTTCCTCCTCCTCCTCCTCCTGTTTTATTCGAGCCGCCTCCGCCCAACATCAAACTCCTCTTACCTAACCCGTTCGCCAACATCATCCTCTTCTCTCTCTTCCGCCAACTTTGACTCGGTGGCAACAACTTCACCAAATGCTCTCCCATCTTCATTTGCTTGCCGATATCCACGACGAACGACTGCGTCTGTTTCGAACTCTTGTTCAAGGCGCCTCCGCTCGTGACCACTAAATCAATCTCGTACCGAATAACAATCGTATCGTCCACCAAATATCCACTATTCGGCGCTTCCAAAACGCTTCTCCTGACAAACTTCCTGTACCCGTGACAATTCCTCGCGTTCGGATCTTGCCTCTCGCACGAAATCTTCACCGCGCCTTGCTCTCTTTGCCTCCCTTTCGTGATATCTCTCCCGTTCCCGCTCTGGTCCACCAAGGTAAACCGATGAAACGCTCGCACAACTTTCCCGTTCGAGCTTTGCGTCACACCTAACGACCTCGGTCCTTCTAAAATCAACGCCACGAATAACGCGCAGTACGGATCTTCCGGCGGCGGCGCCTGAGGCGCTTGCGCGTTTTGCGTTTGTTTCCCGTCCGGGTAGAACAAGAGGACCCACTCGTGTCCCCCGACGGTAAATCGGTCAGAGGCGATCGGTTCCCCGTCGCCGATGCCTTTGAGGAGCGAGTAGCCGGAGATGACGTGTTCGTGTTCACCTGTTCAGTAGTTATTCGTATTATCGTTCGATTTAAAGAAGAAGAACAGAAAAGAAGTCAGCGCACTAATCCTCGTCATCATCCGAGAGAAGAGAGATTACAGAGAACGAATACGAGAGATCGAATCAAAAAACGAACGGACTTAAATAGACAATTACCACGTACCGGTTATGGTCACCGTGCTCGTTTTGCTCTGCTTCGAGGAGAACTTCGTAAAAGGAACACCATTATCACCAGAACCGACTTTTGTCGTCGCTTGTTGGTTTCCTCGCGCGTGTTGTTGTTGTTCTCTTCCTCCTCCTGTTCCTCCTCCCGAGGTATTGTTCATCTTCTTTTCTCGTTCTCGTAATGAAAAACTGACGAAGAGACGAAAAAAAAAACGGAGACACAAAAAAAATCAGTTTAGGGTTTATACGATACCCTAAATACACTTTTTTTGTGTTGCCTGCGTTCCTCTCTTCTGACTGTTGTTTTCTTCTCATTCTTTCACATCGGTTGGTTGGTGTTGTTGTTACGATTTAAAGCTTTCGAGAGTATAAAAGAGTATAAAAGAAGAGAGAGAGAGAAAGAAATAACACAACCGATGATGATGCAAAACAACGGAAAGTGTTGTTTTTCTTTGAAAAGGAGCGCTTTGAGCAGCGGCAACTCTCATGTGAACAACAACAACGCGCTTCATTTTTGTCGTCGCCGTCAAAATCATCATCATCATCATCCTCCGATGACGAGGACTTCGAGGAGGACTCTTAGTGCTTCTTCTTCTTCTTTCACTCCTCCTGAATACGCTCGAAATGTAAACGCGGAAGAAGTGCAGAGAAACGAAAACGAATACGTGTTAAACACGTACGGACGAGGGAAATCTCGCGTCATCACGCACGGGAAAGGCGTTTTGTGTTTCGATTCCGAAGGGAACGAGTATTTAGACTTTACCGCCGGCATCGCGGTGAACTGTTTAGGCCACGCGGACGAGAAATTGGCAAAAGTTATCGCGGAACAGGCGAAGACGTTACTGCACACGAGCAATTTGTACCACACGGAACCGCAAGCGTCGTTGGCGAAAAAGTTGGTGGAGACGTCGTTCGCGGAGAGGGCGTTCTTTTGCAACTCGGGGACGGAAGCGAACGAGGCGTGCGTGAAGTTCGCGAGGAAGTATCACTACGAGAAGTTTCGAAAGATGTCGAGATCTGACCAGGAGTTTTATAAGAAACCGGCGACGGAGACGGTCTCGTTTAAAAACGGGTTTCACGGACGAACCATGGGTGCATTGGCGTTGACGTGGAAAGAGCAATATAGAAAACCGTTCGAGCCGTTGATGCCGGGGAACGCGTTCGCGACGTACGGCGATTTGAAATCCGCCGCGAAAGTTATAAAGAGAGGGAAAACGGCGGTCGTTTTCGTGGAACCAGCGCAAGGTGAAGGCGGGATTTTTCCAGCCGATGCGGAATTTTTGAAAGGGTTGAGAAAGTTATGCGACGAGAACGATTGTTTGTTGGCGTACGACGAGGTGCAATGCGGGTTAGGGAGAACCGGGTATTTGTGGGCGCACCAAAAGATCGGGAAAGAGTGCGAGCCAGACTTGTTATCGGCAGCGAAGCCGTTAGCGAACGGGTTACCGATTGGGTGCGTTTTGATGAAGCAGAAAGTCGCGGACGCCATGCAACCGGGCGATCACGGGAGCACATTCGCCGGAGGACCTTTGGTGTGTCGAGCGGCGTTGCACGTCTTCGATCGCGTGCAGGAACCTGGATTTTTAGACAACGTGAAAACGAACGGAGAATATTTAAAGGATACATTAGCGGAAGGATTGAAAGGACATCCGATGTTCAAAGAGGTGCGAGGTACTGGTTTACTCGTTGGCGTACAGTTTACCGATATGGCGGCTCCTTTGGTGAAAGCGTGCGGCGAGAACGGGTTGTTAGTCATCACCGCTGGCAAAGGCGACGTGTTGAGATTAGTGCCGCCGTTAGTCGTGACGAAAGAACAGATAGATAAAGCCGTCGAGATTATCTGCGAACAAGCGTTGAAAGTGATGGTTTAGCAGCTGTAAAAGAGATGCTTGTTCGTTTATTATGTCGTGAGTTTGTATTGTGAAAATTTAAATCGTGATGATGCTACACTTTTTTTATGATGTACAGAATAATTGTTTCCCCGCTCCTCTTCGCTCGAATAATTACAGACAGTCGAGGAGTTTTGTTTTAGAAGTCTATCAAGTTTCCAATATCGTTACTCCTAGAGACTTGTTGTTGTTGTTGATGATGTTGTGTTGGTGGTGAACTTGATGATGCCTGTTTTTGCTTATTCTCCTCTTCTATTTGTAAACTCGCGGCAATCGCCGCCGCCAAAGCGGCTTCTTCTTCCTCCGGCGTTTGAGGCACGTCCGTTGGCGCGACCGTCCTCGTCGTCGGTGCTGGTGTCGTTGGTGACGATGCTGAAGCCACGGGCGTCGCGAATGGGTTCCCAGGAGATACCCCAAGTGGATTCACCGGCGGTAAAGGCACGCCATCTTCGTCTTCTCCGTTCACCGCGATGGTCGTCGTAGAAGTAGAAAAGGCGTTCGAAGACCCACCGATCCCGCTATCTAACGCTCCGTTCACTTTCTCGATCGTTTCCAACACCAATACCAAATTCGTCTCGCTCAAACCCTCGTCTCCGGCTAACCCAGATAACCTTGCTCTCCTCTCCTCGCACAAATGCGTCATCTCCGCGATCATGTCGTGCGCCGAAACGTCCACCTCTCCTCCTCCTCCTCCTCCGTCTCCTCCCCCGTCGGAATCCTCCAAACACGCTCTCAACTCAAACAAAAGTTCCGCCGCGCTCGTCGCGCTCATAACGACGTCACTCACCGACTCTCTGCGTATCGCGCGTTGCATCTGCCTCGCCGCCTCGTTGTTCGACGCGCTCCCGGGGCTCACATTATTACCGCCGCTTTGCCCCTCGTGGTGAAAATGTGTTTGTCTCTCTTTCCTCGCCTGCAACGCTTCTTGCGTCTTGCGTTTCACCCGTTCGAGTTTCGAGAACGCTCGTTCTTTAAAGCTCTTCCCGCCGCCTCGTTGCAACGCACCAACCGGTGGCGACGTTCCAAACCCAACAATTCGCGACGTTGGCACGTTATCTCCTCGAATGAACGTGTTCTCATTCTCAGTGTTTTGCCCGCCGTTCGTGTATCTGTCTCGTAAAGACCCCGGTAAGCTGTTGTTCGTATTCGGGGTATTGGGACTGCTCCTCGACAAACCAGCCGCCGCGCGGTCGTCGCCTAACGCGTGCGCCATGTCGTTCACCGCGTCCGCCTTTTGTGTTGTTTTGTAATTTCATCGAACGTCGTTTTCATCGTCATCAACAACGGCGTAAGGAGAGAGAGAGAGAAAGAAAGAGGTGAGTGTACACGCGCGAGAAAAATAACGGCATTGGACGTGACAAGAATGGAATAAAATGTAATCGCGCGCAATCGAGATTTATTCTTCTTCTTCTTCGTGAATATAAACAAGAAGAAGAATCATTATTAAAAGAAGAATAAACGTAATACCTGCTCTTCGCTGGTCATGAGCGAGGTCTCGCCGTCCAACTCTTCGTATCGCGTCGGGCTGAACTTAAACCGATTGCCGAAAGAAGACATTTTGGTGGGGTCGATCAGATAAGTGGAGAATTTTGGTGCCTTTGAAGAGAAAAAGGTTGACTTTACTCTAGAGTAGTATACGTATATCGTCGCTCTTTTAAAAATCACTTAGTATTCTTGCTGCTTTGTTTACTACTAAAACTGCTTTACTGTGCGATTATGTGAGTACGTTTTCTGTTGTTCTTATGTGCCGTGCGAATGCGACGACGTGTGCGTTGTGACTTTTACGAGAAAGCCTAGCCGGCGCTCCCGGCGGCGTCGCCCAAGCGCGCTTCCCAGTCGACGGCGTGTTCGATCGGTTTCTCTTCGGCAACGGAGACGCCGGTGTTCGCGCTTTCTGACGATGCCGATGCCGCGTTAGAGTTACTCGCACTTCCTCCTTTGACTTTACCTCGGCCGGTGCGTCGCGCTAACTGTCTCGCGCGTCGGTCTTGTTCTCTTCGGATGCGTTTGGTGACTTCGTCTTCGTCGCCGTCTTTTTTGAAGCCGCAGAGTTTACTGCGACCGGTGGAGCGAGAGATGAGAGACATGAGCATGCGTTCGGTGTCGAACGAGTGCGTTTGGCGCATGCCGAGTTCTACGTTTCGTTTCGCGTCGTAGTAGCGGTAGAAATCGTGGACGGCGGTGACTGGAGCGACGGATTTTTTCTTCCCGGATGAAGGCGTATTTTCCACGCGTTCTTTTTCCACGTACAAACCGAAACCGTATAAACCGACAAAATCGCACAATCGAAGCGCCAGGTAATACGTGATCATTCCCGTCGAAGGAACGTTTCCACCCGCGCCTTGCATCTTTCCAACTTTTGCCAAATGTTCGCGAAACGAGTGCATTAAAACGCTCGCGCCGTCTTGAACGTCCTCGTGCACTCTCTTCACACTTTTCGCGTGATTAAAGTATTCCGAACTCGCGATCGTTTCTCTCTCGTGTTCGTCCGCGTTCACTAAAACTACCATCGTTTCGTTCCTGCTCCTACTAAAACTATTCGTCGTCGTACTCGTCGTTCCTTCCTCCTCGTCGTCTGCTAAAATCTCCATCTTCCCGAGCGCATTCGCGTCCACGACTCTCACCGTCGTCCTCGACCCGGCGTACAAAGAACATCCTCTCTTCGCTACCCCATCGTTCACTCTAAAAACCGCCTCCGCGCTATCAATCATCGCTCCGTACGCGGTCTTTTGCAACGTCCCTGAATTCCCGACCACCGCGCACGTTTTATACGTTTTCAACGTCGAAGCCGCCTTCCCGTCTTCGGGGTCGTGAAAAATGTTCCTCGTCCCGTCGACTCTCATCCGCCCCGAACGAAACCGTTCTAAAACTCGGTTCATCTCCTGGTTTTCCATCTCCGGGTCCGCGTCTTCCACGTTGTTTAGAAGTATTCTCCTCTTCTTTCGGATCCTCCTCCTTTCGATGTTGTTGTTCTTATTGTCGTCGTTGTGACTCTTCTTCGTCTCCTCCTCCTCCTCCCGCGCATCCGACGAGCTTGGTTTCCTCGGCATCGCTCTCAGCTGCGCCTGCGCGTGCTCTCCACTCGCGCCGGTTTCGCACGCGTGCGAGCGGATTAAACTGTCCACTCGCTCCGGATCTTCGCATGAACGTTCTTTCGCACTACTTTTCGTTCGTCTCGCTTTCCCGTCGTTTACGTCGTCGTTCTCTCTCATTCGAGATGATGACGACGACTGTTGTTGTTGATGCTTTAATTCTTCGCTCGAGCTCGGATCGCAGGGCAGCGCAACTCTCGCGCCTGCTCCTTCTGCCTTCTCTTCGTCCTCGTCCGACGAGACGACTTCTATCCGGACGCATTGGAACGCGACGACCAAAACGACGATGAGTAAGAGGAGGAGTAATACTATCGCTCGTTTCTTCCTCCCGGTCTTCTTTCTCAACCCCGACCGAGTGTGAGCGTTACTACTCATCGTCGTCGAAATCGGTATCCTCGTCTTCAAATCGAAGAACGTTTGATGTTACATCCGCTAGAGTAATAGTAAGGGAATATCTCCACAAAACTGCTGCTTAGTGGGAAAGATTTGAAATTTAACACCACCTTCAGAGAGAGAGAAAGACTAGATGCTCACGACGATGGCAACCGCGTTGAACGCGCGACTTATTACCACACGAGGACACGGGAACAACACCAACACGAACAACAGGACGACGAGAAGATTTTTGCGCGTTTCTTCTTCGAAAGGAGGAGGAGTTTTAGCGAAAGATGATGATGCTTCTTTGGTGGTGGTTAACGGGTTTTGGGGAAAATCAACGAAAGGAATAGTATCATCAGGAGGGGTGTTGATGTCCAGAAGTACGCAGTATTATCAGAAAAAGAAATCTCGAGGAATGGTTTCTCTGAAGACGAACGCGTCGTCCACGTCGTCGTCGTCTTCCGCAAAAGCAGCGGCAGCATCCACGGGTGATGGAAATGGTTTCAGCTTAAAAACTGGGTTTTCCACCTTAGCTGCTGGGCCGAGAACCGCGGTGCTCTTCTCGCTGTGGTACTTTTTCAACATCGTGTTCAACGTGTACAACAAGAGCACGCTGAACGTGTTCCCGTACCCGTGGTTGATTTCCACCTTACAGTTAGCCGCGACGTCGATATGGATGCTCGTCGTTTGGGCGACTGGGATTCAAGAGAAGCCGAAAGTGTCCAAGGCGTTTCTGGTCGCGGTGTTACCGGTGGCATTTTTTCACATGGTTGGCCACGTCTCGGCGTGCGTGTCGTTCTCTAAAATGGCGGTATCGTTTACGCACGTGATTAAAGCGGCGGAGCCGGTATTTTCGGTAATTTTGAGTGGACCGTTGTTGGGCGCGACGTATTCTCCAGCCGTGTGGGCGAGTTTGATTCCAATCGTGTTAGGTTGCTCGATGGCGGCGATGAAGGAGGTGTCGTTTTCAATTTCCGGATTTAACGGCGCGATGATTTCGAACGTCGCGATGGTGTTGAGAAACATCACGAGTAAGAAACAGTTGAACGATTTCAAAGCAGTCGATGGTATTAACTTGTACGGCATTCTTGGTATCGTCGGTCTCTTTTACTTGGCGCCGGCGGCGGTGTATATGGAAGGGAGCCAGTGGGCGGCGGGATGGTCCGCCGCGGTTGCGAAAGTCGGCGCCGAGAAGTTGTGCCAGATGTTGTTCTTATCCGGTGTGTTTTATCACTTGTATAACCAGGTATCTTACCAAGCGTTGACGGGTATATCTCCGGTGACGTTTTCTGTCGGAAACTCGTTGAAGAGAGTCGCGGTGATTGTCGCGAGCGTGATTTACTTTCGCAACCCGGTGAGTCCGTTGAACGCCGCCGGGAGCGGTTTGGCCTTGTTAGGCGCGTACTTGTACACGAAAGCGACTGAGAAGAAGAAGTAACTACTACTATCCAGTATGTGCCGCGGAGCGTGAAGAGCGCCGTTGCTTTATCTTTTAATACCTTCTACTAATACTATTATTGAAACTATTACTACTCACTATGACACTATGACAAGAAAGGAAGCGCGCTGGAATAGTTTTGAAGCTCATTCGTCAACTCAATCTTCTTTTGTTCGTTCGGTAAGTACGACGCGAGATTCCTTAAATCGTCCACTGAAACGCGACTGTCTAACGCGGATTCGACGAACTCCTTCGCCGAAATCGTGTCGTCGCGTTGATATTTGCGAGCTTGTTTTTTCATTCGAACGAAATCAAAATCATCTATTCCGTTGTTCTCTTTCAAATGCTCGACTAACGCTTTGCTGGTTTTCCTCGTCTCGTTTCGTTTACGTTTGATAAATTTTTGCACGAGTTCCGAGACTTCGTTGTTGGACATGACTCTTTCGTTCGCGTTCTTAGCTCCGCTCTCTAACGAGACTTCGTAGCTTCCTCCTTGCTCGTTTCCTTCGTTGTTTTTCGTGTTATGATGCCACGGCATTCGCGATTCGTCGACAGCTATGGTTGTTTTCTCGTCGGAAGACGATGATACGGAGGAGTTTCTCGCGTTTAAACTCCTCCTTCTCCCCCACGCGATGATTGAAAATCGTGGATTGGCCTTAAACTGCTCTTGGCCGCTCAGTTGTGGCACGCCGTGTTTCATCGCCGCGTTCACTTCAGACGAAAACGCAAAAACATCCCCGTTCTTCTGAGGAAACTCGAACGAACTCGCGCTCGATTCGTGAAGAAAGCTCAGCGCTCTCGGCGCGCCGAAAGAAGCGCCCATGGTAAAATCTTCCTTGTGTCCGTTCGCGCCAAACGCGTGCGAGTCGTGGTGGTACGGTTTCCAATCCGACCCGTCCCGGTAAAAGTTAAGACGCGTCGCGAACACGTCCACGTCGAAGTACTCCGCCATCCGTTCCACGACTGTTCGAAACGTCTCCGAAAACTCCGGATTTTCCCGTTTCAAGTGTTTCGACCAGTTTATCATTCCTTCCTCTGTTTCTTCTTTAGAACACTCGTCTAAATCATTCGCCAACCGTTCCAAAGTTTCGTAATCACTCTCTTCGCAGTGAAACCGTTCGATGTACACCGCGTTCCCGGACACTATTTCGGCGACTGAATCTAACAAGTTTGCATCCACGCGCTTCGATTCCGAGCCTTTCAATGCCTGAGACGCGTATTTCGTTATGGAATTCGTAAACTTTGTTGAAGTCGTTTTAGACGACGACGACGAAGACGAAGGAACAGAAGCTTCAGAACTGTTCTTCTTCCGGTACTGGTACGACATTTGCACGTCTTCTCTTCTGTTATACTCTCTTACTCTCTCTCTGTTTCTCTCTTACTCTCTCTCTCTCTCTCTCTCTCTCTCTCTCTCTCTCTCTCTCTCTCTCTCTCTCTCTCTCTCTCTCTCTCTACTTCCCGCGCGAGATACAAGAATTTATATCTGGGGAAAAACAACTTTCGAAATTCTTCAAAACATCTCAAACTTCCTCCTCGCGCGTTGTTGTCTCTCTCTCTCTCTCCTCTTGAAAGAAGAATGGCAACAACGAGAATAAGAATAGCGCTGGTGGTACCACCTTCGTCGCTTTTAAAATCGTCGAAAAAGAGGAAGGGTTTAAGCAAGAGTTTAAGAAGCAAAAGAAGACACGAATGTGTCAAAGTCGTATCTTTTAACGAGAATGGATTCATGTTCGTGGAAAGCGCGTTGGATGCGACTTTGACGAGTGCGATCGCACTTTCTGTCTTGTATAGCTATTATCATATTTCCTCGTCTTCAAACGTGGATGATGATGATGATGATGATGATGGTGATGATTTACGCACGAGATGGACCGTCGCTTCTTTCCTCTCTTTCCTCCCTATTTTCGGCTCCATGAGTTGGTTTTTACCGCAACTTTCGTTCGGCTCGTGGGAAGCAGAGGCGAAGTCAGAGGGAGAATTGAAACGGCAAAAGAGGTTCAGCGTGTACGCGCTGGTGTATTTCATCAGTTACGCGAGATTTGGCGGGTTTGATTTGACGAGGAAAGAGACGTGGTTCGTCGCGGCGACGTGCTTCGCGCACACGCAAATCGAGTCGCCGTTTGGGTTGTTGAAGCCCGAACGCAAAGTTTTGATGAAAGGTTTTGATGGTGATGAGGAGGAGGACATCAACGAGAATAGGATTGTGATCGAGGAAATCGCGGCGAGTTTGAAAGCGAGTTTGTTAGGTACTAGTAACAGTAGTAAAGGAATAGTAAAAGCGGAAGAGAAGGGACGGAAAATAGAAGAGAGCGGCGGCGCCGCGGCGGTAAAATCTTCGTTCGCGAAACACCTCGGAGAATACATCGGCGAACTTCAGGTGCAACTACAAAACCTACCCACGGACGTTCAAGAAGGTCGCATTCGCGCGCAAATCGAACGAGAAATCGAAGCCACGGAACAAATGTTGGAGAAGGAAAAATCTATAGCCTCGGACGAAATCGAAAAGTGGGATCGAAAGTGGATGTTGCGAAGGATGAGAAAGCCCGAGTTGATCGAGACGTGTAAACAGAACGGCATCAAAGGGTACTCGAGGCTGAATAAGATGGAAATCGTTGAGATGATCGAAAGATTCGAAGATGATGATGTCGTTCAATAGTGTAGTAATAGTTAGTTTCATGCGCAAAAAACGTATTCGTCGTCATATTCATTCCTCGAACTCGCCTTTCTCCCCATCAAGAACCACGATACGATGATGTCAACATAGCGTAGATTCCATCGAAGAGAACACAACGGCAAAAAATTAACACGGTAATGGGCTCAGCCGATAATCGAAATCGGGGCCTCTCGCACGTTAGAGATTAATGTAACTGCTGTTTGCGCAGCGCTTTGCTACCCAAAGCGAGAATCATACCACTAGACCACTGAGCCATATTTTTCTACCTTGTGAATGTTAATTAGGGTTTAGTTTAATAAATATATAACAAATTTCTTTTGTTTTTTTTCTTTCTCCTCCCTTCATTTTTCCTAAAGGCCACACTTTAATATGGGAAACCATATCTTGACGACGGCGAGTTTGAGCGAAAAGAGTAATAGCTTTGGTGGTGAATTCTTATCGTCGTCGTCGTCTGTTTCGGCGAAGGAGAAGAATGACTTTGTCGTTGCGTCGACGACGACAAATGAAGAAGAGGAGCACAAAAAGCAAATTCAACAACAACCGAAAAGCAAATTCAACAGTCTGAGAGCAAAAGCTTTAGAGCTGTGGTTTCGTTTTGAAGAAGAAGAAGAAAAAGTAAAAGAAGTTAACGAAGAAAAGCTGTTGATAGACAAGTTGTACGAGAACCGATGGTTTATCAAGCATTCAGACGTGCAGAAGAGAACAGATTTGGACGCGAAGATTTCGAGTCAATTTGGACAGTTACTGGATGAGTTGCAGAGTTTTTATTACCATAATCATGGTCATCATCATCACGAGTTCGTCCAAGAGTGCTTAGATGCCATCGAGGAAAACGCGAGAGTGGGAGGAACTCTTTTCCCGGAAATAGCGATCGCGACGGTCGTCACGCTCGACCAGTTCTCGAGACACCACTTTCGTCGTCGCTCTTTAGTAAATGAAGCCGAGACAAACATAGCGCTTTTAGATGAAGTGTGCGCTACAATCGTAGATAGGTGTTTAGAGAAGATTGATGTCACGTCGGCGCATTCAATCGATGCGAAGCATTTGGTTTTCCTCCTCATGCCATACAGACACACGCAGAAAACGTTACGGAA